>ENA-ORUA01000152-ORUA01000152.1-human-gut-metagenome-genome-assembly--contig:-NODE-152-length-72854-cov-6.329675_pt1 | contig 72854 bp, 114 predicted proteins | sample MGYA00242076_ERZ509201 | MGnify/ENA primary metagenome ERZ509201 (study PRJEB26280, sample SAMEA2338863) | human gut metagenome | biome: human gut; feature: human-associated habitat; material: faeces...
AGCTTCCGAATAGGAAGTTGTTGTAATGCTAAAAATCAATGTGCCAATACACTAGATTTATGGGTTATAAATAACCCATAAGAAATAAAAAAATTAAGCAATTTCATCTATGTCATTTCCGGATCTGGAAATTGATGATGTTACTTCCGCTTCTTTTGATTTCTGTGTGCGATTGTATTTCAGTTGCACCATCATTAAAATTTCCTCTTGATCATCGTCTGGCAAGTTTCTAAATTGTTCCAGAAGAATACGTTCGGAGTCTCGTATATTAGAGTTACTTGAAGACTCTGATATATGAGATTTTCCTAAAAGAATATAGTCACAAGAACATTCTAATACTTTTGATAGACCAATAAGAGCAGAAGACGATGGAAGAATTTTTCCATTTTCTATATCACTGAGGTTTCCAGTGGATATGCCAACAGCATCTTTTATTTGTTTTCCAGTTAAATGCAACTCTTTTCTACGGTTTTTAATTCGTTCTCCAATCATTAAATCCATAAGTCCTCCAATCTCTAAAATAAGAAAAACTCTAATAAACGAATAAAATTATTGACAAAACTCGTATATCAGAGTAAACTTGTTTTAGGGTTAAAAATAAACCAATCCAAAAATAACATATCCCAGTGATTTTCTCAATCAAAAACTATCGTTCGATAGGGGAAAATCAAATCGAAAGCTTGAAAATCCATTAGAGGAGCAAAGCCCCTCCAATGGCTGCAACATCATCAGATGATGCAATAGGAAATTGATTCCTTTTGTGGCGAAACCACTTTAGTCATGTGGTACTTACGAGAATCAGAATAATTCTTTGGTAGGGAACATTCAAATTCGGAAGTAACACAATCCGCTTCGATTTTAGAGGAAATTTGTTTCCATCTAATATTGAAGTTATCAAAGGAAGTAACCACAGGAATCACCCCCTTTCAGGCTTTTATCTAAAAAACCTAGTAGCATTGTAACACATACACAGGGATGCGACAAATGAAAGTTCCACACATGTGTGCATCCGGTATTCATAAAAATTTCTGCATAGGGTCTTTTATGAAAGATTACTGGTGCAGTGATGAACAGGGAGGCGATAAAAGTTGATTATCACAGACAACAGCATGGAAGCATTGGTTTGTCTGAAGGAAAGAATTGACAATGAATTAGAAAATGTCAGAGAAAAGAGTATGGAACTTCAGGAGAAAGAAAGTGAACTCCAAAGGGAAACTGACATACTGGAACAGATGATTGAATGTGCGGAGGTGAAATATCGATGAAAAATGGAAAGCTCCCGACACGGAATCAAAAAAATATAATGAAGTCCCACGGACTTGATCCTGAAAAGTATCTGGTAGTAAAAAATACCCAAGAGATGATGGAAGTGATCGCAAGATCAGACCTGAAGAAACGGGAAATGTATGGCACTAAGCTAAGAACAAGAAAACTCCATAAAGTATAAATTGAAAGGTTGGTTGTGTGAAAAAAGAAAGAGAGGTTTCCGGTAGAACGAAAAGTATAACACAGGTAGGTGATGGCATGAAAGCGTCAGGAAATAGAAACTACTCAAAGCTTGGAAAGCAGATCAAGAAGAAACTGATTGATAATAACATGACGGCTGCACAGTTGGCGGATGCGCTTGGTACCACGCCACAGTATCTGAATAAAATTCTTCATGGAGATCGAAGCGGCGAGAAGTACATTGAGAAGATTAGAGAAATATTAAATATAGCAGCATGAGAGGAGTGGAATAATGGCGGATGCATATGTGACACTCAACGAGGCTGCAGAACTGGAAGGTACAACTTATGCAACCATGCAGAGAAGGGTTCACCGAAATCCGGAGAAGTTTCTTATTGATAAAGAACAGAGGGAAACTGGTGGAAAAGAAATGATAATGGTTGCAATTTCATCCTTATCTAAGAAGGCAAGAACAGCCTGGAAGGAGAGGGAAAAGCTGAAAGCGGTTGCGGAAGCTCCGGTTCAGGAAGCGGATCAGGCGGGGGAAACTCCGTGGTACGTTGAGGAAGACATTGACTGGTACATTGAAAATCGAAAAGAAGACTGGTATAAGGCGATGGAGCTTGGAAATATTGTCAGGGAGTTCCTTGAGTATGACGAAAGGGGCAGGACTGAATTCGCTGAAACATTTGCACAGGAAAGACTTGGCAAAGGGAAAAGAACTCTATACAGATATACAAAAGCATATCAGGAAGCATCAGCATGGGCGGATAAAATGCACAAGCAGGATGGTGGTAATTATGATTTCTTCAAGGTGCTCTGCTTATGCCGGAAACCGAAAGAAGCGGGAACATTTCCAAGCTTCACTCCTGAAGTAAAGCAGGTAATAAAAAATATTTGGTTCAATAAGGAATTTGCCCAAAATCAGGGCACAAGAGAAATGCTTTATGAAAAACTTCAGGCAATAGCAAATATCAATCATTGGGAGAAAATACCATCCTATCAGTCTGTTGCTCGCTATATTAGTCATTTGATGAATGATGAAGGAATGAGAAATGCCTGGTATCTTGCAAGCCGGGGTGAGCGTGAATATAAAAACAAGGTCATGGTAAAGTGCGAACGAAATACCAAAGATCTCAAGGTCATGCAGGTGGTAATGGGAGATGAACATACATTTGACTGTTGGGTTGCATATACACATCCAAACGGAAAAGTGACAGCCATCAAGCCTCATCTGGTGGCATGGGTAGATATTAAAAGTAGAAGGATTATTGGAGATGTTATGTGTAAGGATGCCAATAGTGACATTTTAAAACAATCGCTCCTGAAGCTTCTATATAAAGATGCGGGAAGTGTTCCACAGTATATCTACATAGATAATGGTAAGGATTATACAGCCAGGAATATGACCGGTTATGCGAGAAATGACAGACAGAGAATGGAATTTGATGATACCACAAAGGGATTTTACAAATCGATTGGTATTGAAGATTATCACCGGGCGCTTCCATATTATGCATGGACAAAAGGACAGATTGAGAGATTTTTTGGAACTGTATGTAATAAGTTCACAAAATGGTTTTCAAGTTACACAGGAACACTCACAGGTTCAAAGACATTTGCAAAGGTTGATAAGGATATTAAAAGAATGTTGGAACGTGGGGAACTTCTCTCGATGGAAGAGTTTTTTGAAAAATGGACTCAATGGCTGCATGAAGTATATGAAGTCAAAGAGAATGGAGCACTTAAGAAGCAGGGAGAACAATTCAAGACACCGAAGAGCTGCTTCGAAAATTCTGAGAAATATTTCAAAGCATGTCCGCCGAAGAGCTATGCAACTATTCTGATGATGAAATCGGAGCGGAGATTTGTAAGAAATGTTGGTATCAAAATTGGAGATTTTACATACAGATCAGACGATTTATGCGACTACATCAACAGCTATGTGGATGTGAAATATGATCCGCATGATATGGCAACCATCTATGTATTTAGGGATGGAAAGCAGGTATGTGAAGCTTATTCACAGGAACTTATGGTATTTGCATCAGAGAACGGAGTGGAGCAAAAAGCTCTCAAGGAACATTTAGGAAGACAGAAGAGACAGCTTAAGAAAGATAAAGAGACCGTTCAGGAGGCAAATGTATCGTTTACAGAAATGAATGAACAGTATGTTGGGTTTAATGAGACCACAGGCGGAATTGAATTGATGATTAGTGGAAAATCTGATAGGCAGTCTGGAAAGGTCATTGCAATACCAACGGACAAGACTTACCAGAATGGATTCAGAGGAACATCCAGGAAGGATGAGCCTGAAGAGGAAAATGAGTACATCAATCGCAAGGCAGAGGAAGCTCTTAAAGCGTTAAGAGCATTGTAATTATCAATATTTTTGACAAAAAGGAAGGTTGGTTGAATTATGGAAGCTTTAGCACAGAATACTTATACAATGGAAAAAACGCTCCGCGAGCGTGTGATCGAAATTTTAAAAGAACTGAAAATGAATAAGGCAGAGCTTGCGCTTAGAATGAATTTCTCAAGATCAGCAGTGAGTCAGTATCTGAATGGAAAGTACAATTCTAATCCGGAAGCACTGGAAGAGAAACTCACAGAGTTTGTGAAAGAATATGAGGAACATGTCAAATCAGAAACAGAAGAGGTTAAGGCTATTGGCAGAACAGTGTCAGGGGTCAAACCAAAGATTGCATACTTTGAGTCAAAAGATTATATACAGACGATTGGTGTCTGTAAATCCTGTCAGGAGAATATGGCACTTGGAATCATTGTTGCAAAATCAGGATACGGAAAGACACATGCCCTGAAGAAATATGCAAAGATGCCACGGGTTGCCTATATCGAATGTGATGACACAATGGCTTGCCGGGATCTGGTCGAGGCTATTGAGATCCAGATTGGAATGCCAAAGGGATCTGGTGGAACAATATGGAGCCGTGTGAACCGGATCAGAGACTTCTTCAATGCAAATGAAGGATACCTTCTTATTATTGATGAAGCGGATAAACTTATCAATAAATACACACAGAAGAAGATGGAGATTATCAGAGGAATTTTCGACCAGTCAGACGTTGGTATTGTAATTGCCGGGGAGCCAAGACTGGAAGCAGAAATCAAAGGAAACCTTGCACGTTTTGCGAACCGCATGGATTTTTATTATAAGCTGAAAGGATTGTCACCGCAGGAAGTCAAGGATTATATGGAAGGCTATGATGTAGACGATGCTGCCATGATGGAATTTATCAGCAGAGCAACGAATGCACAGACGGGATGCTTCAGACTACTGGATAGAACATTGAACAACGTGATCCGTATTCTGAAAGAGAATGGGCAAACACAGATTACGATGAAGATTGTCAATCAGGCATCCAATATGATGATGTTGTAAAAGGTGGTGGACATATTGAAGAAACGGATATTTTTACTTGTTACTGTATCAGCCATCCTTATTCCATCTGCATCAACAGAGTGTGAGCAAGGAGAACTGGATGCAAGATATGAGTGTTGTGCTGAAACAGATGCATCCATAGAAGATATTGTGTTAATTGCTCCGGATACTGAGTATGAGCCGGAATCAATGCGGGTGGATGCAGAGGATACATGGATTGCCAAGGAATACCAGAAGTATTGTGAGACGATTGGACAACAGTATAATATCTGTCCGGAGCTTCTCATGGCAATGATAGAGCAGGAAAGTTCGGGCGAAGCTAAAGTGATAAATGAAGCGGGAGATACAGGACTCTTGCAGGTCAATGCAAAATGGCATCGTGACAGCATGGAAAAGCTCGGGGTTACTGATTTGACGGATGCTTATTCCAATATACTGGTGGCAACGGATTACCTTGCACAGTTGTTTGAAGAGGAAGGGGATGACCTTTACCTGGTACTGATGAAGTACAACATGAAACATGACAGGGCAGAAGAATTGTATAACAACGGTATCTATTCAGAATATGCGACCAAGATATCTCAGAGAACATGGGAACTGGAAGTGCTTCATGAGCAGAGAGGAGAGCAGCCATGAGAAGGCAGATTATTTTGGAGATTGAGGAAGAGGGAACAGAGAATATTGTTGCTGATATTATTGGAATGATGCGGGATAAGGTGGACATGAACTGCGAGTTTAGAATCAGTCAGAAAATTCTTCCGGAAAAAATTTCCGAGGAAAAAGAAATAAAGATTCCTGTATTTTTTCAGAACAGTTGTATGCGTCAGCAGGGGAAGGAAATGGGAAAAGCCATTTGCAAAGAGGAGAGAGGAGTGATGATTCATGGCTAGTCCAACAATCAAAATGTTGTGGGGACTTGCGAAGTCTCCGGAACTTTCAATGACGGATGAGGAATTGCATCTTTTAGTGTCTGCCCACACGGGAAAAGATAGTATCAGGGCACTGAATAAGAGGGAACTTGGAACAATGGTCAGTGTACTTCAGAATATGAAAGACTCTTCATCCAAGGGAACTAGAAACAGACAGAGGCGGTCAGGTAATGTTGCAACGGCAAATCAGCGGAAAAAGGTCTATAAGCTGACAGAGGAACTTGGGTGGAGCAAGAAGGCAAGGGTCAATGGACTTTGTAAGAAGATGTTTCAGGTGTCCAGTGTGGAATGGTTGAATTATCAGCAGTGTTCAAAATTGATTGAAGCATTGAAAAGTATGGTGGAAAGGGAAAAAGTGAAGAATGTTCAGGGAGAAAAAGGAGAGTAGACTTCTAATTGTTCTGAAAGGTGGGAAGGTTGAATTTCAGGCTACTAACATTGATATGGTAGAACTTGCCACCATGTGCGGAGCATTGGAGCAGCTTATGGGTGTGGAAGCAATACGCAGAGGAAAAAGCCTGGATGATGTGAAGGACAGTATGCTTGATATTCATTTTGCAGCTATGCGGACTTTATCTGAACAGATTATCAGGGAAGAGGAGGAGAATAGTGACAGCTAAGAAAAAAATGAACAAATCAGAGCGGAAAATTCGATCTGATGTGAAAAAGGATATGCAGAAAAAAGGTTTAGTTCCACCGGACAAGCCAAGGCTGAACAGGAAGAAGTATATCGAGGAAGCCAGGGAGGAATGGAACGGTAAGGATGTGGAATATTATGGGTGGGATATATGGTTGAACGCAGCCATCTCTTATATGCTCTTGCGTACGGATCAGCACCTGCGTGTTTCTTCTGAGGCGGTAGGGGTAGCGAAGACGCTGAAGCTTGCAATTCGACTCAAGGAGTTCCATGACAAGCTGGAAGCAGAGGAAAGGACTTCCTACACAATAAGTGAACAGTATGATTATATCAGGGACATCTTAGATGCCTAGAAAGGAGTATCAGCTTCATATGAGTATAGCGTATAAAAAAATAACGAGCCACGGCTCAATCAGCATTCCAGTAGCAATGAGAAGAGAAATTGGTCTTCAGGGCGGAGATCCTATGGAAGTATCACAATCTGGAGGGGATATTATTATCAGACCATATACGCCAAGATGTGTGTTCTGTGGAACCACGGAAGGAGTAAAGAAGTTTGAAGGCAAGGGAATTTGCCGAATGTGTGTAGAGAAAACTCTTGCAGTTATGAAAGGAGAAAATAACTAATGAGGATATATGCAGAAATGAATAATGCACAGTTGGTTACCACAGCTGTGAAGCTCGATCAGAGCCAGAAGGAATATAAAAGTAAACTGGATGCAGTCAAAGCCGAACTTCAGGGCAGAGGTCTTCGAATCATTGAAGACCGTAATGTAAAGTTTATTAAGTTTTTTTCTTCGGATGGAAATGTTTCTGTCATGGATAGTCAGCAGATTGATGTTTTGAATCCTGACAAATTGAAAAAGCTTCTTTCAGAAGGAGTCTGGGAGGCAAAGGTAAAGGAAACAACAGAAACTAAGTATAAATATGATTCCAGACTGGAACAGATGCTGAAGGCAATTTTTACCGGTGACTATACATTTGAGTACACTCTTGAATCGTTTTTGGATGAAATGTCTATAAAGCCGGATGCAAAACAGAAAAAACTGCTTATCAAAAAGCTGAAGGGTGATTATGTGAAGGACAAGCAGACGCTTGTGAGTGTATTTGGATATCCGAATGAGGATGCTGCTCCGGATTTTGATGTGGAGCTTTACTATATTTACAAAATTAAAAATGGAGAGCTTATTAAAGCATTTCTTCCGGAGGATGGTCTGGATCAGACGATAGAAGCTATTAAAAAGTGTCTGATTGTAGATTCAAAAACAAGCATCACTATTGATTATGACAAAGAATAGGAGGAAACAGTCATGGACAAATTTTCAAGCGAGGCAACAAAAGCAGGTTTTCAGGAGCCTGAGAAACCAGTATCTGAAATGACTGAGGAAGAACTGAAAAGATTCAGAGCATCATTTGATCCGGATATGATGGGATTCGATGGGACTGAAGGAGCAGATGAAGAGGAGGAGACGGAAAATGGCAAGTAAACCAAAGATTAATAAAATGATTACGAAGGTTAACTTTAGTGATTCGAACAGATCAGCCGGACAGATCAAGTATCTGGTAAAGCATTTTGTAGGAGCTACTGGTGGAGCTGAAGCAAATTGCAGATATTTTTATGATACATACAGAGGAGCATCTGCCCATTTCTTTGTAGGTCATAATGGTGAGATATGGCAGTGTGTAGAGGAGAATGATACAGCATGGCATTGTGGAGCAAAGACCTATAAACATAAGGAATGTAGAAACTCCAATTCAATCGGTGTTGAACTTTGTGTCAAAAAAGATGCGAATGGGCAATGGTATTATACAGAGGAGACAAAGAAAGCAGCCATTCAGCTGTTTGCTTACCTCATGGACAAGTATGGAATTGATGAAAAACATGTGCTTCGTCATTATGATGTTACTGGTAAGATATGTGGAGAACCTGATGTTCGTTCCGGCAATAAAGAGTGGAGTGCTTTCAAGAGTGCTATTTCATCTTATGGAAAAAGAGCAAATTCCACGTCCAGTGGAAGTCCTTCAGAAAGTTCAGCTTCTAATGGATCGGCAGCTTCTTCAGGAGTTCCATTTAAAGTTAAAACAACCTGTGATGTGCTGAATATCAGAGCAGGTGCTGGAACGAAATATAAAGTGAAAGGGCAGATTTGCGAGAATGCATCTAAAAAAAATGTATATACCATTGTAGAAGTATCAAATGGATGGGGCAAGTTAAAGAGCGGAGCCGGATGGATTTCACTGGCATATACGAAAAAGGTATAGAGAGGTTGGTTTGAATGAAAGATGAACTGTTAAAGGAATTGATTGATGAGACCAGGATGGAGGACATAGCGGAACGTTATCAGGAGATTGCGAAAATCGTTGGAGTTCAGAAGTTCGTGGAACTTAGCAATTACGCACGAGGTGATGAAATATATTTTCCAAAGGTTGAGAACGTAGTCAGCCCTGCAAGGAACAGGCGAATCAAGAAAGAGTTTAATGGTTCAAATGACAAGGAACTGGCGGACAAATACAACTTGACTGTTAAGCAGATATGGAACATCCTGAAGGATGAGCCGCCTGTCGGTCAGATGACCCTTGATGAGCTGTTTAATGGGAAGTAGATTGTCGGCATAACTGGTCTAGTGATACATTCAATGCATCCGCTAATTTGATGAGCGTGGAGACTCTTCCGTCTCCACGCTTTTCTAAATCTTCAATAGTGCGGACTGAAACACCAGAGAGGCGTGACAGCTCCGGAACTGACAGATTTTGTGACTTTCGTATTTCTCTAAGGTTCATAAGTGCCTCCTAAAATAAAGTGCGGTAAAGTGCAGCCAGTAGAATGACCGGGAGCATAAACAACAGGATACGGATGATGAGACCAGTAGTCTCTCTTAACAATTTTTTCATGTTGTATTCTTGAAGGAATTGTGTTATTTTTAAGTAAGGGAAGGGGCTTTCGCCCCAACCACTACTTTGTTAAAGAGTAGATGATGAAGAGTATCACACCGGCAAGTGAAGATATCTTCCAAGAGAGCTTGATGAGTTGGTCGAACAACTTGTTGAGCTCTTTTATTATCTCCGTCATCTCCTTGATTTTATCCCTCAAGTGTATCACCTCCTTACAAGTATATAGTACCACGTAATTACGTGGTTGTCAACAGAAAATGCCGATTTTATGCGGATTCTTGAGAAATTTCCCGGAAAATATTATCCTATAATGCTTCCCCTAAACACTCCGAATATAACACTCTATAATCAGGTCATGACTTAAAAGTCATGACCTTCTTTTTGTTGCCCTGACAAGGAGAGTGATATGTCTATGACAGAATTATTGACAATGATCGGGATAGAGAATGTGACAAAAGCGGTGACTGCTTTACTGATTTTTATCAGTGTATGTGCCATTCTTACTTCACTGGTCACAGAAGGACTGAAGTGTGTTGAGAAAATTGACAGTCTTCCAACCAAGCTTGTGTGCTACATCGTGGCAATCGCACTTACTACACCAGTGATGTGTGCGATGATGGCATTCATGAAAATGCCGATTGAGTGGTATATGGTTTTTGGATCGTTCCTGGCTTCGTTCGTAGTGGCGAAAGTCAGTATGAGCGGATGGGATGATGTGAATGAACTCTTTAACAGGCTATTCAGAGTTAAGTAAGGCGGTGGTCATATGGATTATATGATTACCTTCTCGGATGTGATGGCAACTGTTATCACATTAGGACTTGGTGTTATTGGATTCTTTATGAAGCGTTGGATCAGCGACGTGGAACAGGGGAACAAGGCACTGCAACAGGCACTAGAAAATACAACAGATTCGCTGAACGAAAAAATCGAACAGGGCAACAGGGACATTCAGGAGAAGATTCAGAAGAATGATGAAAAGGTGAATGAGCGAATCAACAAACTGGAAGAAAATACAGGTAAGGACATCCAGCATATCAAGCAGGAGATCAATGATATCAAGGGTGACTTTGCTACAACTTTCGTGCTCCGTGAGGATTTCTTTCGGTCAATGAACGGAGTGGAGGACAAGATCGGTAAGATAGACAATAAACTTGACAGACTGCTCTTGATGGGAAAAGAAAAATAAGCGAGCGAGGTGAGGAAAATTGACAGACATGGAACAGGCAGAAATTAAACAGAACAAAGCAATCCGGGGATATATCATCAGATGTCTGGTAAAAGGATTCAATAACACAGCACTGACCAGACAGATTTCTAATTCGATGATGGCGGCTGGTCTCATCATTTCGCCAGACATCAGCAAGTATCTGGACTATCTTCAGGGAGCAGGATACATCGAGTTTACAGCTGAAAAGGTCACAGCCTACACAGCTTATGCAAATGATGCAGTTATCAAGCTTACCAAAGCAGGAGTTGACCTTGCCGAAGGAACAATTGAAGATGCAGGAGTTGATATTTAATGGCAAAAAAGAGGACACGGACAAGAGTATCTTCAAAGATCGATGAGCTCCCTGAGGCATTGAGAGTGAAAGTGGATGTGATGCTTGCGGATACATCCAATACTTATGAATATATCAGTCAGTACCTGAAACAGGAAGGCTATGAGATATCCAAGTCAAGTGTTGGAAGATATGCAATGCGGTCTAACACCGCAACACAGAGACTGCTTGAGGCACAGGTACAGACCGAACAGCTCATCAGAGTTGTAAAGGACAATCCGGATGCAGATTATACAGAAGCCGCAATCATGCTGACCATGAATGGATTGGTCAATAAGGTGGCAACCGCAGAGGAAGAGTTCCAGGAGATGCCTCTGGATAAAGCAGGTCGGCTCATTGCTTCGCTGTCCAGAACAAAAGTATATAAGGACAGAGTAAGGCAGGATATGAAAAAGAAAGCGGATATTGCTTTCAAAGAAATGGAAACAGAAATGATGAAAGTCATCAAGAATGACCCACAGTCAGCGGAACAACTGAAGGACATTCTGACAAGAGCGAAGGAGAGGATGATGGAAGATGATTGATCTTGACGATTGGATCAGAGAACTGGATGAACAGCCGGACAGAGAAATCATTGACCATGCTGCATATCAGAAACAGCTATTCAGCGAATATGTTATCCGGAATGATGACAACAAGGAAAAACGCCAGGAACTTCTAAAAAGGTTTAAGAATGGGGAAACACTTTCCGGAGAAAAAGGACTTCGAAAGGAACTTGCTGCATTTGATCTGGGATATTTCGGAAGGGCTTATTTATCCCACTATTTTGTGAGAAAGTCACCTGCTTTTCATGAGGAACTGGATGCTATATGGGAAAGCGGAGTTTTGAAATCCAAGAATCCGTTGAAATATGCAAAGGAAATATCAAGGATGAAAGGTTCCAGAAATGTCATAGCTGCACCACGAGGACATGCTAAGAGTACGAACTTGACATTTAAGGATTCGCTCCATGCTGTAGTGTACGGATATAAGCATTATATCCTTCTGTTATCCGATTCTTCTGAACAGGCAGAGGGATTCTTGGATGAAATTAAGACAGAACTGGAAGAAAATGCAGATCTGATTGAGGATTTTGGAAGCCTGAAAGGTGAGAAAACTTGGAGAAGTAACGGTATTCTCACTAAAAATGACATAAAAGTGGAGGCTATTGGTTCTGGAAAGAAAGTCCGTGGTCGAAAACACAGGAACTGGCGACCGGATCTCATTGTTCTTGATGATATCGAGAATGATGAAAATGTAAATACACCGGAGCAGAGGAAGAAGCTGAAATCATGGTTTGAAAAAGCTGTGTCAAAGGCAGGAGATACTTATACAGATATCATGTATATCGGGACGGTTCTTCATTATGATTCTCTTCTTAGCAATGTCCTGCGGAATCCAAGATATCATGCAAAGAAATATCGGGCAGTTATTTCATGGGCGAAGAATCAAAGTTTGTGGGATGAATGGGAGTCTATATACACGAATCTGTTGAATGAGAATCATGAAAATGATGCAAAGACTTTTTTTGAAGCACATGAAGAGGAAATGCTTGAAGGAACAGAAGTTTTGTGGGAAGACAAATTATCTTATTATGACCTGATTGAAATGAAAGTGACAGAGGGCGAGGCTTCCTTTAACAGTGAGCTTCAGAATGATCCCATTGATCCTGATAATGCAACATTCAATGAGGAATGGTTCGACTGGTATGAGCCGGAACTGATGGACTGGAAGAGTTCGGAGTACATCTTCATCGGATCGAATGACCCCTCACTGGGAAAGAACAAGAAATCAGATACCAGTGCCATTATCAATCTTGCATTGTCAACCAGGACTGGATACATGTATGTTGTGGATGCTTCAATTGAGAAGCGGAAACCGGACATCATAATCGAGGATGTGTTTGAAATCAACCGCAGACTAAAGAGAGATTATTCAAAGGGATTCTACAAATTTGGAATTGAGACGGTACAGTTCCAGTATTTTTTCAAGGATGTCATGGCACAGAGATCAGTGGAACAGGGAGAGTATCTTCCAATTGAGGAGATACAGAGCTTGTCAAACAAGGTTCTTAGGATTGAAGCCCTTCAGCCGGTTATCAAAAATAAGTATCTCAAATTTAATAGGGAGCACAAAACACTGATTAAGCAGCTGACGGAGTTCCCAATGGGAAAGAATGATGATGGACCTGATGCGCTTCAGATGGCTGTACAGCTTGCACAAAGCATTAAAGGAATTGTCACAAATACCAAATATAAGAGTGTTATTAAAAGAAAGTTTCATATTGGTAAAGGTGCCTATTAGGAGGTAAATGGAATTGGCAAAGAAGAAAAAGAAAAGCATGAAAGAACAGCCGTTCAAACCAGAAGTAGACACTGGGATTGAAAAACCAGTCAGGGGGATGCTGGCAGTTGGAGATGTAAACGATAAATATTCCACTTATCCATCTAATGGACTGACACCAAGAAGGCTTGCAAGAATCTTTAGAGCTGCGGATGGGGGAGATGTATTTGAGCAGATGGAACTCTTCGAGGAAATGGAAGAGAAGGATACACACCTGTTTTCACAGCTTCAGACAAGAAAACTTGCTGTCACTGGACTTGACTGGGAAGTTCAACCGTTCAGTGATGATGAGAGAGACAAGGAGATTGCGGAGTTTATTAATGAGCAGCTGAAGGGAATTGAGAATCTGGATGCCATATTCATTGACATGCTCGATGCCATTGGTAAGGGGGTGAGTGTCATGGAGATTGAATGGGGACTGGATTCAAACTTGGCAAATATTATCGAAAATATTGAGTATGTGTACCCGAAGAAATTAATTTGGGATTTTCAGACAGATGAAATGAAAATATGCACAAAAGAGTTCCCGTCAGGAATGTCACTTCCGGAAAATAAATTTGTGGTACATAAGTACAAGGCAAAGTCGGGACATACGAGCAGGGCAGGAATCCTCCGTGTTGTTTCATGGATGTATTTGTTTAAAAATTATGATGTGAAGGATTGGGTGGCATTTTGTGAAGTGTTTGGGATGCCGCTCCGACTTGGAAAATACAATGCGGCTGCTTCGGATGATGATAAAAAGGCTTTAATGGAGGCAATTTACAGTCTGGGAACTGATGCAGCCGGAATTATACCGGATTCCACCATAATTGAGTTCATTGAAAGTCAGAAAACAACAAGTGTTGAAATTTATGAGAAACTTGCAAGATACTGCGATGAACAGATCAGCAAAGCTGTTTTGGGACAGACACTATCATCTGATTCGGGAGGATCTTATGCACAGGGGAAAGTCCATAACGAGGTCAGACATGATCTTACAGTCGGAGATGCAAAGGCATTGGCTGTGACAGTCAGGAGAGACATTATCAGACCACTGGTAGAGTATAACTTTGGATATGACGCGGATGTTCCATTTTTTACTTTTGACTGCCAGGAGGCAGAAGATCAGAAAGAAACAGTAGAAATTTATAAGACATTGGTTTGTGATATGGGACTTGAAATACCAAAGAACCATATATATAAAAAATTTAACATACCAAAACCTGAAGACGGGGAAGAGGTTCTCAACCCAAGACTTGTAACAGAGACAAGAGAGCCGTATCTGCCAGAAGATGAAGGTGATGAGAAGAGTCTGAAGGAGGAAATCGGACAGACAGAGCAGGAACAGATTGATTTAATGGCAGTTGAAGCGCAGAAACAGGCAGAAAATGCATTTCATGAAATGCTGAAGCCTATTCTTAATATGCTTGACAAAACGGATGATCTGGAAACGCTCAAGGAAGTGCTGAAGGACAAAAATGAAATCAAAAAGCTCTATGAGCAGATGGATTCACCAGAACTTGAAGATATTCTTCATCAGGCTATTTATCTGTCAGAACTGTTGGGAAGGAGCATGGAATGAAAAAAGCTGAATATGGACTCACAGGTGACTTCATATTCAAGGAGGCTGTTGAGTTCCTGAAGAAAAAGATACCGCTGAAATTGGGGGAATATAGAGAAATCAGTGATGAGTGTAAGGGAAAGGCTTTTACAGTATCAGGATACACAAGCCTTGAAGTGCTTCAGAAATTTCTTGATGAGCTGACAGAGGCTTGTGAACAGGGGAAGACAAAGAAGGACTTTATGGATACCATGAATGACTTTCTGGAAAGGAATGGATACGAAGGATTGAATCCCTTCAATGCAGATGTGATCTTCAGAACCAACATGCAGACTGCTTATAATGCAGGTCATTATAAAAGCATGACCAATCCTACAACCAAAAAATTGAGACCCTTTTGGAAATATATCACAGCAGGAGATGGAGAGGTCAGAGAATCACATGCACAGATGGAAGGAAGGATATATCCAGCAGATGATCCTATATGGGATATCTGGTATCCACCTAATGGGTTCCGGTGCAGATGTACAGTAGTAAGTCTGACAAAAAGTCAGGCGGAAAGGGAGAAAGAACATATCAGCAAGGGTCTTCCTTATAATGTGGATCATTCCACAGGAGAAATCCTGTACCAGTTTCCAGATAAAGGATTCTCAAATAATCCTGCAAAAGATAGCTGGAAACCGGATCTGACAGGAATAGATTCCAATTTGAAGAGTGCATTCAGGGAGAGACAACAGAAAAATAATGCCAAAACAGGATAAGCTGTTTTGAGCAAATTGGTATCTGCTATGGTAGGAATTTCCATTAAGGAATAGAAAACACCGTTATAACGCGTTATAACGCTATCAGAAAGGCAAATAAAGAGGAGTTGATGATATGAACAAAATTATTGTGTGTTCTGGCAACACAGTTGGTGTTGTCGGGGTGCCAAAAGAAATTAAGATTCTTCCTCTTGGTCTCGTCCATTCGCAGAAAGGGGATTTCAGAGTGGATGATGAGAGTGTGGAACTGATAAGACAGCAGTTTAAAGATCGAAAGCTTGATTTAGTAATTGATTATGAGCATCAGACGCTGAAGGACATTCAGGCTCCTGCCGGTGGATGGATCAAAGATATCTATAAAGGTGATGATGCTGTTATAGCTAAGGTTGAGTGGACACCAAGAGCTGAAGAGTATTTAAAAAACAAAGAGTATAAGTACCTATCACCTGTTGTAATGGTGAGAAAAAAGGACAGAAAAGCAATGGCAATTCATTCCGTTGCCCTGACCAATACACCAGCTATTAATGGAATGTTTCCTATGGTGAACTCCATTGATATAAATAATATTAATGAAAACGAGGAGGAAATAAAAATGGACTTAAAAGAGTTAGCAGTTATGCTTGGACTTCCTGAAACTGCAACAGAGGATGAAGTGAAGGAAGCAATCTCTGCTGTAAGAAAAGCCGTTGAGGACAAAAGAAAAGCGGATCAGCAGAAACCCGAAGAGAAGATGGGGCAAAATGTAGATAAAGGCGAGCCTGGTTGTGAACCGGTAGCAAATTCGATTGTGCTTTCCCTTCTTGGTCTGGAGGCGAATGCCAGGACTGAGGATGTAGCAGCTGCTGTTATGGCATTGAAGGCAGGAGGAGCTGATGCAGAAATACTTGAACTCAAAAGAGAATTAAAGGAGCGAAATGCAGACGATCTCGTTCAGATGGCACTCAAAGATGGCAAGATCACAGCTGCACAGAAGGAATGGGCAAAGGCATATGCTCTTAGTGATAAAGAGGGATTTAAGTCCTTTTTGGATAAGGCTCCTGTTGTGGTTCCGCAGGGCAGGCTTGATTTAAAAGACGCACCAAAGAGTGAACAGATGGAATATGATACCGCCATCCTGAAGAATTGTGGTATCTCTGAAGAGGATGTTAAAAAATATTTTAAAGGGGAGGCATAATTCATGGACAGAGCGGGAAATGAAAAACTTAATGTAATGGGATTACAGATCCCGGTAGCAGCAAATACAACAATTACAGAGGCTTGTATGGTAGCAATTAATTCCGACGGATACGCAGTGGAGGCTTCAAAAACCGAAGGTATTAAGGTGGCAGGATGCGCAATGAGATATACAGAGAACGCAGGTGCAGACGGAGAGGAAATGGTTCCGGTAAGAAGAGGGGCTTTCGTCTGGAACAATGACGGATCAATCGAGAACACAGATATCTTGAAGGATTGTTATGTATCAGATGCACAGACAGTAACCATCACCGCAGCAGGTTCCAGCAAAGCAGGAGTGATCCTTGCTGTTGAGGACGATGGTGTCACAGTAGAAATGTTATAGGAGGAAAAGAAATGTTTGTAAACCAGGCAAATTTGAGAGGGCTTAATGTAACGTTTTCAACCGCTTACAATAAAGCCTTTGACGGAGTAAAGACCAATTATGAGAAAATTGCAACAACTGTTCCAAGTACAACGGCAGAGACCGACTATAAATGGCTCGGTCATCTGCCACAGATGAAAGAATGGGTTGGAGAAAGGGAAATCCAGAAGATGGCTGCGTACGGATACAGCATCAAGAACAAAAAGTTTGAGATGACTGTTTCTGTTCCGAGAGATGATATTGAGGATGATCAGTACGGAGTATATACTCCATTATTTTCTAACATGGGAGAAGCAGCCGCAGAACATCCGGACACCCTTGTATTTGAGACAATGAAGAAAGGATTCACAGAAAAATGCTATGATGGAAAGCCATTCTTCGCAACAGATCATCCGTCAGGAGAAGGTGGAAAGACACCAACAAGCAATATGTCACACTTGAAACTTTCTACAGATTCTTATGAGGCAGCACGTACTGCAATCATGAGTGTAACTGGAGACAAGGGAAAGAGTCTCAATCTGGTTCCTGATCTTCTTGTGGTAGCGCCTGCAAATGAGAAAATGGCAAGATTGATCCTCAAAGCAGACCAGATTGAAGGAACAACCAATGTATATAAGGATACAGCGGAATTATTGGTTGCGACTGAACTTGCAGACAAACCGGATGCATGGTTTCTCTTATGTACCAATAAATTCCTGAAGCCGTTCATCTTCCAGAAGAGAAAACCAGTGGAACTGACGGCTTTAACAAGGAATAATGATGAAAACGTGTTCATGAGGGATGAGTTTGTCTGGGGAGCTGATGGACGTTCTAATGCAGGGTATGGTTTCTGGCAGATGGCATATGGATCGGATGGAACTGCTCGGGGATAGGATGGTGAGATAGGTGGCATATTGTACCGTTGGTGAAGTGCTTGATATGTTGAAAGCAGATATGATGAATGTCATCATTGGAGATGATTATATCGAAGATGAACAGGAGAGAATCAAGGTAATTACTCCATTAGCAGAACAGGCTGTTGGCGATGCTGAAGCTGAAATTGATGGATACTTGGCAAAACGGTACAAAGTGCCATTTGTAAAAACTCCGCAGGTCATCAATAAATTTGCGAAAGATATTGCCCTATATAATTTGGTATCCAGGAAGGGCATTGATGAGTCAGAAAGAGAGAAAACATATCTGACAAGATATAATTCAGCAATCACCTTTTTGACGAAGGTCGCAGAGGGAAAGATAGACATTGGGGTTTCCGAAAAAAGCATAGAGGATGCTGCAAAGAATGGATTTTCCATGAAGAACGCAAAACGCCTGTTCACTAGAGAAAGCATGAGAGGTTGGTGAGAGTATGTCTTCTATATCAGTAAGACTGGAAGAAGATACAGATCAATTGCTTGAACGCCTAAAAAATATTCAAAATGTGGACAAGGCAGGAATTATGAATGCCATAGCAGAGGGACTTAGAACGTCTACAGAAGAACGGTTTCAATCACAGGAGACGCCGGAAGGAGTTAAGTGGAAGGAGTCTCACAGGGCAAGAGAAAAAGGTGGAAAAACATTAATCCGTACATCCGATCTCCGAACATCTATTAAAACAGAAGCCGATAGTACGGGACTTGCAATAGGAACAAATTTAATTTATGCGGCTACCCATCAGTTTGGAGATGAAAGAACTATCCGGGCAAAAAATGGAAAATATTTAAAGTTTAAAATTGGGAATAAATTTGTGAGTAAGCAGTCTGTCAGAGTGAACATCCCAGCAAGACCATTTTTAGGAATTAGTGAAAAGGACGATGAAGAAATCAGAGAGATTTTGGAAGATGTTGTTAGGGAGAACTGATGAAAAAGGAAAGAGATTTTATCGTGGAAAAGTTGCAGGAAGCGGGAGTTCATGGAAAAATTCACGATTCACTTAAAAGTTTAAAAAATTGCAACGAAGTCCATGTGGGGGCGGTACTTCGATCAGGAGAGCGGGTTTCTCGTTCCAAGTCAAAAAAAATATATGAAGACCAAGCAGGGCAAAGGATTACGAGAAAAAAGCTATTTGAACGGATTACGGTTCTCCATGTGGTGATTGGTGAGTATAACGAGGAAAAAGTAGAAAATATTTTCACGAAATTTTTAAAAATAATGTCAAAAGGAGTAGAGGTGGATGGAAACTGGGTGGAAATGGAAATCGGTGAGGTAGATTGGGTTCAGGGGGAAGATACCATATTGAAAAGTAAAATGGCAGTGGAATTTGATATGACATTGACCGGTGGCGTATATGTAGACGTTCCAATGAAAGAAATTAGCGCGAATTATGATTATACAGTTAAAAAGGTAGGCGATTAAAGTGGAGAATGAAAAATACATTACAATTGAGGAACTGAAGGAAGTAAAGAATACCTCGGATACAGTATTTGAGGGAATAAAAGCAGTTTCCGGATGGAGAAGTGGAAAAATGGTAACGGAGCAGGAATATGATGCTGCGGAAAAAACATTTTTAAACGCTCCAATGAGTGGTTTAAACGCTCCAATGAGTGGAAAGGATGATAAACATGTTTAGTTCAGTAAATGTCAACGTAGAAGATGGAAATCTTGGACGTAGTACAGTGGAGGGACGCGGTGTACAGGTAACAATCGGTGTATCAAATGTGAAAAGCACAGTTCCATTATTGATTACAAATACGATGAAACCAGATGTCATTAAAGAAAAATTAGGATATACACCTCTTGCAGATGCATGTATGGATGCAGCAGAAAACGGTTTGAAAGAGAATTATGCCATTCCGGTTACCGCAAATGTTCAGGGAACAGTGGGAAAAATCACACACTCCGGGGATGGCGCAGGTTCAATTTCAGTGGAAGGAAATCCCAATAATGTATATCAGGTAATCGTAGAGATTACCGAAACAGGGGATTTGAACAACGGTATGTTTCGATATTCCATTGATGGAGGAAATACTTTTTCGATGGAACAGATGATACCAATGACGGGTACATATGAATTGTCAAAGACGGGTCTGGTACTTAAATTTTCGGAGTCTGTTGAATTTAAAGAGGGAGATGCGTATTCCTTTGAAACGACAGAGCCGGTATTGAATAATCAAAGTGTGCTACAGGCAGTGGAAAGTTTAAAAAATAGTAATATCTCGTTTGAACTTGTACACATTGTTGGGACATCTGGAAAGGCATTGTGGGCTGCTTTACAGCAGGAAGCAGTGGAATTTCTTAATATCTATAAAAAACCGGTAATTTTTGTAGTCGAAGGAAGAGAAAAAAGGGAAGAGGAAACTTTAGACGAATATCTGATAGCTATGAAAGAGGAACGGCGTGGGATCAGCAGCATTTATATCTGTGTTTCTTTATCCTATGGAATTTATATAGGAAATGACATGTCTACAAGGATAACCAATATGGCTGGAGTCATATGTGGGTTATTTGGGCGGGCAAAGGAAAGCCTTTCAATTGGATGCGTAAAAGATTTCCCGATAAGCTCTGCAAAATTGCTGAAATTGATTCCGGAAGGTATAAGCGAGTATACAGAAAAACTGGATGAGATGGGGTATACCGTGTTCCGGCAGTATACAGGTCTGGAAAATTATTATGTTTCAAATGCAAATACACTTGCCCCGGATAACAGTGATTTTCCATATGTTGAAAATGTCAGAGTACTAAACCGTATTGTCAGGGAAGTTACAAAAAGGGCAACTGAAAACATTCAGCAGGAGATTGATCCGGAAGAGATTGAGACCAGTGTAAAAGGTATTGAGAGCGAATTGAATATCGCAATGGATGACTGTGATGATGATAAGATTATTAGTTCTGGTGAGGTTACGATTGACACGGAAAATACCAATATTCTTGTGGATGAGACATTGACTGTAAATGCAGAGTGGGTTCCGATGGGTACGTCACGCGTGTTTAATATTAATTTTGCGGTGAAAAATCCCTATGGAACATCCAGTGCAGAATAGGGGGAAAATAAATGGCAAAAAACAAATTAATTAATGGAAGAGCATACGACTGGAACAGTATTGATATTGCTGTTCCTGGAATGCAGAATATTGAGATTACAGATATATCTTATGGCAGTAAACAGGAAGAAGAGGCTGTTTATGGAAAAGGCGGAGATCCGAGAGGTTATGGGACAGGAAATCACAGTTCAGATGTGACGGTATCCATGTCAAGGGAAGACTTCAATGAATATTGCCGGGTGCTTAAGAAAAATGGTGTAAAAAGACTGTTCAATTATGTTATTCCAAAGATTACAGTTAGTTTTGCAAATGAAGAAGAGAAAACGACGACGGATATTATAAATAAAGTCAAGTTTTCAGAGACTTCATTTAAAGCGGCTCAGGGTGATAAGACATTGAAAGTTGAGTTAAAAGGAACAGCTTATGGTGGTGTTAAATACAACGGACTTCGGGCGTAAAATTTAATGATAGAAATTGGAGGATTATTATGGAGAATTTAAATAAGGATATTAAAACACCATTCGGTGAGAACATGAATTTATCAGCAGCGGATGAGAATTTAGAAACAGAATCAAAGACACAGGAGCCGAAAACAGGAGATGATTTGGTTAAAAGCTTAAGAGAAAAATACAAAACAACCGGTGGCAAGGCTTATGAGGTAAAGGTTTCTTTTAATGAAGATGACGATGAAGAAAAAACGTATGACTTCATTTTTAAGAGACCAAATACAGCTTCGTATGACAGATATGTGAAAACTTCTGCAGCATCAACAAGTAAGGCATTAAAAATGTTTCTGTTAGACAATATATGTCTGGAGCAGGAGAAAGATCTGGAAGAAGCATTGGAAGAATATCCGGCTATGTCAATTGGTATCGGCGAAAAGCTTCTTAATATGCTTGGTCTTAGCAAGGATACACAGGTAAAAAAGCTGTAGATGAATGCAAGCGAAAAATAAGTGCAAATGAGATCGAAATGGGGAAGATATTTATTTGTAAGTATCTTCCCGGTCATCTTATTCCAGAAAAATTTGATGAACTTGAATTTGATGAATTTTTTAAACTGATTGCAATGGCGGAAATATCACGGGAAATGATGATCAGGGATTTGGAAGAGGCTGTTAATCATGGGGTTGCAGCTATATTTCCAGATGCAGAATAGAGAGGGGGAGTACATATGGGAATGGATTCAGTATATCGTCTCTCTGTTGTATTAGGACTTGTGGATAATATGTCTAATGGTCTATCAAACGTGACGAATAATGTTACTGCCAGTACAAAATCCATTAATGAAGCATTCGGAACGGTGCAGAAGGCAGGGGCAGCCCTCACTGGAGTAGGAGCGGGCATCCTGGGAGCAGGAATTGCGACTGTAAAATCCACATTTGAGACTCAGGATGCGCTTGGAGAGCTTTCTTCATTAGGAGTAACAGATCTGAAAGCTGTGGAAAATGCGGCAAAGAGTTTTTCTGATACATGGGCAGGCACAACAAAAAGTGACTTCATTACAGCGGCATATGATATCAAATCCGGTATTGCATCGCTTACGGATGAAGGAGTGGCACAGTTTACAGAATTGGCAGCTCTTACTGGTAAGGCTACAAAGTCGACTACAGAGGAAATGGGCTCTTTATTTGCTACAGGTTATGGCATTTATAAGGGTGCATATGAAGACATGTCAGATATGGATTTTGGGGAAATGTTTTCAGCAGGAATATCAACAGCAGTAAAAAATTATAAGACTGCCGGTTCTGAAATGGCTAGTGCAATCTCTGTACTTGGTGCTACAGCAACTAATAATAAGATATCAATGGAAGAGCAGCTTGCTATTTTAGGACAGTTGCAGACCACCATGAGTGGTTCTGAAGCAGCTACGAAGTATAAAGCATTTTTAAATGCTGCGGCATCTGCGGGAGATAAATTAAAGTTATCATTTGTAGATACAAATAATCAGTTGCTTAGTACACCAGAGATATTATCACAATTACAGAGCAAATATGGAGACACTCTGGATGCAGTGGAAAAACAGCAAATAAAAGAAGCGTTTGGAACGGATGAAGCAGTTGCAATGATTGATCTTCTATACAATGATATTGGAGGGCTGCAAAATGGCATTGATTCCCTGTCGGTTAGCATGAAAAAGGGAATAGATGTCACGCAGGAGATGGCACAGGCTATTAATGATACTCCGGCTCAAAAAATGGAAGTGCTTAAGCAGAAAATACATAATAATGTTGAGGAATTAGGAAACAATCTCCTTCCGGTATTTAATGAAACACTTGAAAAAGCAGATAGTTTGATACAAAAAGGATCAGACTGGATTGGTAAAAATCAGGATACAATTTCAACGATGATGAATGTTGCAATGAAGCTGGGAGTTATTTTAATTGTTGTAGGCTCATTAGTTGGTGCGATTGGTACTGTCGGAAAAACTATAAATACAGCAAAATCAGCTGTATTGACTTTAAAGTCTGCATGGATGGTATTGAGTGGAGCCTTTGCAGCCTCACCGGTTGGATGGATAGCTATATCTATTATAGCTCTTGTGGCTGCATTTTCAATTTTATGGAATAAATCAGAAAGTTTCCGAAATTTTTGGATTGGTTTATTTAATCAGGTCAAGGGAGCAGTGTTAACTGCATGGGAATCTCTAAAGCCTGCACTTCAAACATTGGGTGAAAATCTGATTGGTCTGTATGAAGCATCTAAGCCTATCTTGAAAGTAATAGGTGCCATTGCGGGAGCAATCGCTACATTGGCGGTTGGAATGATAGTCGGGTTTATTCAGGGAATTGTTGCTGCCTTGACACCACTTACCAATGCCTTGTCAAGTCTTGCATCGTTTGCCACAAATGTGATTAATATGATAGTTGCATTATTTAGAGGGGATTTTACGGGAGCAATTGACTTTGCAAAGAATGCAGTCGATGATCTCAAAAATTTTTTCATTAATGGATTCGATGCAATTCTATCATTTATTGGAGGATTTGCAGATGGACTTTTAGGTACAATAAGCGGTGCTCTTGGCGCAGTTGGCATTAATGCATCTGAAAAAATCTCTGCATTCAAAGATATAATGCACAATGGATTAGAGACAGTTAAGGGATTCTTTGAAAATGCCATGGGTGTAGCAGCAGATACCGTCAAGTCAAAATTAGATAATATCAAGTCTGCGTATGAAGAAAACGGAGGAGGTTTGCAAGGAATTGTCGCTGCGACTATGGAGGGAATTAAAGGACAGTTTACCACAGGACTTACATTTATTGATAATTTGACAGGTGGAAAATTGTCAGGAATAAAAACATGGTTTGCAGACGGATTGGAGACGGCAAGAAGTACAGTTGACAGTGTGATGAGCGGGATCAGTGAGAAATTTAATGAAAAAATTACGAGTGCGGAAAATTCTATAAGAAATGGAATAGAAAAAATAAAAGGATTGTTCCATTTTTCATGGAAACTTCCGGATTTAAAAACACCACATTTTTCTATTACAGGTAGTTTTGGTCTTAAACCGCCAAGTGTTCCGAAAATAACCACAAAGTGGTTTGCAGAGGGTGGTATTATGACTTCACCAACAATTTTTGGCGAAAATGGAAATCAACTTTTGGGTGGTGGTGAAGCAGGGGATGAAGCAATATTGCCATTATCTTCTCTTTGGGATAAGATGGGACAGTTTATACATAAAGAAATGAATGACAGTGAAGGCGCAGAGAAGTCTGAAGCGTCTTATTTTAACACTATTACTCAGAGAGAAATGCACTCGGTATCTTCTTTTAAAGAAACGACGGGAAGTTCTATCAAGGAAAGACAGATTACAGAAAAAGAGGGGAAAATTGTTATTCAGAAATTGGAAATCAAGGTAGATCCGAAGAATATAAAAGAGCTGAAGATGTTGGAAAAATTAATTAATGAACTTACAGATGCACAGAATTCTTCCGGTGAACCAGAACCAGCGTAGGAGGATGTAAATGCTGTTTATCGAAGATGAGATAATAAAACTTGGAGGAGTGATTCTGTCTGGGCAGGTAAAAAGTGTTGAGATAACGCAGGAGGCAACGATTGATGAAATTGAGGATGATAAAGGACAGAAAAAAGCAAGTCAGCCTGTGGGCTATGGAGCCGCCAAAATAACGATAGATTTTATCTTAGAAGATGGCAGTAAAAGCACGTTAGAGCAGATAGCAGATATGCAGCGGTTATTTAAGGACTATGGTCAAACCGCTGCCAGATTACTGCCAATAGTGAATGAAGATTGTTCTGCCAGAGGAATTACAGAAGTTTATTTTAAAAGTCTGGGAACAAAAAGTGTTACGGCTGCCTCTGGAAGAACTGCTTCGCTGGTTCTTGAAACACCTACAATAGCATCTATTCAGACCCAGACGGTGGAAACAGAAACTGAAGGGACGGCAGGAAGCGGACAGCAGACGGGAAGCACAACAGGGACGGCAGGAAGCGGACAGCAGACGGGCGGTACAACAAGAGTGGCAAAAACTACAAAAGATACAACAAAAAGTCCGGCACATGATATCCGGGCAGTTAAAAGGGGAAACAATTGGGATATGATTTATTAAGGTGCGAGTATGAAAAAAAAGTTATTAACACCAGAATTTAAAGTAAGTTTGAAAGACTATATATTAACAAGTGGGATGGAGGTTAGCTGTTTTAGCAGTAGTGAAACCAAGAGTGACTGGTGCAAAGTAGAACTTACATCGCAGCTTCAGAAAATAATATCTTATGAAGATTCTGAACCTGTGTCAGTACAGCTTGGTTATGATGGTGATTATGATATTTTAATTTCGGGGTATGCGAGACGGACAGGGAGTGATTACTGGAAAGAAATTTTAATAAGAGATGATATGATAAAGTTGGAACGGGTGGAAGTAAAGGCAACTTTTCGGTATTGTGAGCCACAGGATATTCTAAAATATATATTAAAACAGGCAGGAATAGATGATTATGAAATGTCTGATAAATCTTACGGTAGCAAGGAAACGATTATAATAAATAGCCAGAACGGGATAGAAGCAATAAAAGAAATTAATAATATTTGGGGAATTGAGAATAATTTCTTTTTTAGAAACAGGAGATTTTACTGGGGATGCAGACCGGCGCAGGATGTGATTTATGTTTTAAGGGAAGATGAGAACGTTCTTTCCATGCAAAAATATGGAGATTTATTTGAGATAGAGACATTAGGTGTTCCTTGGATACATCATAGTCAATTAATTAAGATAGAACATTCGAAGTATAACGGAATGTCCTTTGTGGAGAAGACGATTATTAAAAGTGATGCGGATGGGAGAGTGCGAATGTACATCTATTTTAGAGGCGGTGAGATAAATGTCTGATATGCTTAAAAGCTTTGTGAAAAAAGAATTGGAAGAACAGATAAAAAATAAATATTCCCATATTAAATACCCGGCGGGGATGTATGCTAAAGTGGTACAGGTCATAAAAAAGAATGATGCATTAGAATATGTTCTCAGAATTCTTGACAAAAATTTAAATGAAGACAGCTCCTTTGCAGAAATACCGGGTGTAAGGACGGAACTTGAGTTAAACAAGGGTGATATTGCTGTTATTTTATTATTGTATGGTGGAAGTCAGGTGTGGGTGATCGGGAGGCAAACAGCATGACAATAACAGGAGAACATAATACAGATATACTGTTGGATGAAAAGGGACAGCCTGTTCCTGATGAGAACGGAGATTTTAAAATATTATCGGATGATGAGTGTTGGAGACAGGACATAATGTTAGAAACTGTAACAGCAGAAGGAGAGTTGTTTTATGAGGATGCAACAGGAAATGAGAGATATGGATTTGGATTGACAGATTTTATTCACGCAGAAAAAAACGACTTTCTTGAGATGGAAATCGGACAGCGGGTAAAGGCAAAGATAGATAAGAGAACTTTTTTAGATTCTCGAAAAACAAAGCAGAATATTGAATTTTTGAATGATAAATTTAGGGATTCTGTTTCAATATCTAAGAACGATTCTAATGAACAATACAACATGGAATTTATAGCGGAGGACATTACTGTTTTATGATAGATGAAAGTGTTATGGACAAAATCATTCCTATACCTGAAGAAGAAAAAGAGATATTAAAAATACAGAAGGAACTGGTAGAAAAGGGATTTATTATAAATAATTTCAATAAAGGTGGCGTGTTTTATCATTTGATCCGTATCAGTGTACGGATTGGCATTGAGATAAAACAGCTTGCAAGAAGTATATTAAACTCATGTTTTATTAGACATGCGGAAGGTGAAAGCATGATAGTAAAGGCTGCTGATTATGGGAGGTTTTTAAGAGAGGCAGTAAAAGCAACAGGTTATATTACAATTTACCGGGAAGAGTTTGATGGAACGTTACTTATCAGTAAAGGTCATATGTTTAAGACATTACCAGACATAAATGGAAGGGAATACAAGTTTTATGCGGTAGAGGATACCGTGATAGATGCTGGAGAACAGGTTGGAAAAGTATTAGTTGAAGCGGAGAAGAGTGGAACAGATTATAATTTGCCAGCCGGGAAAATAACGGTCTCTATGATACATTTAGGAGGAGTTAGCAGTGTAACAAATGAAGCTAACTGGTTGTATCAGGAAGGGGCAGAGGTTGAAAGTATAGAAAGCCTTAGAGAACGGACAATGGATGCTTTTGAGGAAGCGGCAGAACGGACAACAGATGCAAAGATAAAAAATGCGGCTAAGACAGTTCCTGGAGTATTAAATGTTGAGATTGATTCACAACATCCAAGAGGTCAGGGTACTGTTGATATCATAGTGACAAGTTCTGCTGGTGAGGCTACAGAAACATTACTTCGAAAAGTGGAGCAGGCAATCGAATATTTAAAAGGGAATTATGATGATTTTTTATGCCGCTCTGCTACGATAGTGAGACAGGACATTGATTTGACAATATATTTGTCAAAAGATGTATCTACTAGCGGCGTGAAGGAGCAGGCGGAGTACATAATAGAAAACACATTGAAATTGACAGACCGGGAAGATATGAATTGCTTATATCTTGACAGTATTAGGGTTGCATTGGCAGGCGGTATTAGTGATTATAGAAAATCAGTGATATCAAAACCTAATAATGACATTGAGCTTAACAAAGGTAATGTGATTTTATTAGGAAATTTGAATGTTCAAGTTACTAATGTGGGAGGTGGTGAGAGTGACTTATGATAATTTTAAAGATTATATGTACTATCTTCTTACATCTCCATTTAAACGGGTAAAAAAATCGATTAACAACTGGTATATTCTGTGTGAAGTGTTGGGATCCTGGTTTGACGAATGTATGAATGATATTTATCGGGCGAGAGAAGAAAGCATGGTTGTTACCTGTGATGATATTATGCTTCCAATTCATGCTGCAGACCGTAGAATGAGTAGAAATCCGGGTGAAAGTAATGCAAGTTATAGAAAACGGATAGCCTGGTATATTGAAATAAAACGTCTTGGTGGAACCAATATTGGGGTTGAGAGGGCAATAAAAGCACTTGGGTATGCAAATCCACTTTTGGTAAGAGCAGTGGATTTGCTTGGAGACGAAAACAGATGGGCTGAGTTTTATGTTCTTTTAGAAAACGACATTGATTTTATAGAGCCAGTAGCTTTTGAGGTATTGAGGAACACTGTGAGGCAGATAAAGTATTCCGGTGCGAAAGACAATTATTTATTCAGGTATTATATAACGATTAACGAATTGACCGAGCAGTTGTTTGCAAGATATCATACAGTACTTGTAATTGTTAATTATAATTATCTGATGTTGGATGGCAGTTGGAATTTGGATGGAGCGCAGATTTTAAGTGGAGTGATAAGAAATTTTAAGGTATCTGTAGAAAGTAATATACAAATGTTGGGAGTAGATGAGAAACTTACAAATTTAAAGCACATTGTAGAGCATAATTACTGGACATTAAATGGACAGGTTCTACTGGATGGAAATAGAAATCTGGATGCTTATAGATATGAGGAGGAGATTTTATGAAACAGATAATTACAGATTTAAAGAGAAAAAAACTTGCGGAGGCAACCCATACGACAGGACAAATGCCAAAGGTAAAATATATTGCAGTTGGTTCTGGCGGCGTGGATCAGAACGGTGAAGTTATTTCACCTAGTAAAGAAAGCACATCTCTAAAACATGAGCTTCTCAGAAAAGAGTACACAGCATCTAGGAAAGTATCTGATAGTTGCTATGAATATTCATTATTAATTGAGGCAAATGAACTTGTAGGAGAGTACATATCAGAGATAGCCTTGGTAGATGAAGAAAATGACATTGTCGCAATAGCTACATTTATGGCAAAAGGGAAGGATACTATGGAGGATACATTTTCTATTCAGGATTTATATTAGATAGGAGGATACAGTAAATGGCAAATTTTGAAGTTTTAGAGACTTATAATAGTGAAATTGAAAAACTGGAGCCAACAACACCGGGACATGCTGATGTTTTCAACGCTATTTTTCAGCAACTCATAAATAATGATGCTTTTATAAAAAAAGTGGCAGAACAGCAACTTACAATTATTCAAAGCCATTTAAATAATGAGAATGAACCGCATCAGAAAGTGTTTGATACATATTATCGGCAATTAGTGAATTACACTGATAAAGCAATTGCTGATTTGATAAATGGGGCACCTGAAACAGCGGATACTTTGAGAGAACTGGCTGATTTGATTGATAAAAATAAGGATGTTGCAACAGCGCTTAATGAAGCTATTGGGAAAAAGGCAAATCAAACCGAATTGGATCAGGCAATTTCCGATATTAATACGTTAAACAGCGGTTTAAAGAATAAGCATTACATTAGAATTGAAAAAAGTGATTGGTCCGGAACCTTAGGGGACTTCATACCGCTACAGGATTCCACTGAAAAAGTAATTAATCTGATCGCACATAATGAACTTGACGACACCTATCCTGCTGTACGTGTTGGTCGGGCTGATGCAGATCACGATGGTAATGATATTCCGACCACATATTTAAAGAAAGCCGACGCCAAAACCATGTTCAATACCGGATACCGTCAGGTAAGCAGTAACGAATTTGATAAATACTTCTCCGATACATGGAGTTATGCAGGCGCGGACGGATTATCTATTGATTCCGGAACGTGGCTGGTAAATTATTACTGTTGGGTTTCTGAAAGTTCTGCCGTGGATGTTATATCATTAAAAAGTACCGTCGATCAGGCGATTGGAATCACCGCCCCAAATAACGGAAACGGTGGCACGTGGCTGACCATGCATGAAATAATATCCGGCAAGGCAGTTAACAACTTAAAGTTTTTGATAAAAGTGCCAAAAGCGGTGACGTTCGGGCAGATCAGTACAAAGATAACTGCTATAAAACTGTGTTAAATATTAAATATATAAAACGCAGACCTTAATCCTTATTGTCTGATAAGCTTGTGAAAAAACGTAAAATGAATATGGGACGTTATAATAAGTTGCTGAACCGACTATAACACCTATGTTATCTGAACCATTGCCAGCCATGGAGGCATCGTTGTGTGGACCGCCGCAGATAAAACCGCCAAGAATTGTGTGCCCCTGTGCTATTAAATTATCAATTTCAGTGGTTTTTTCGCCGACATATCCCCAATAGGTATATTTTGGGAAAAATGCTTTGCTTTCATTGGTAGTAACGCCTTCGAACTCTATAACAATGGATTTCACCTTGTTTTTTTTAATAATATTATCAACCTCTGTCTGTGTATAATATTTCTTTAAACCGCTGTTTAACATACTTATCTGTTTCGCCAAACTGCCATCCACATTTGGATTTGCCTGTCTTGCATCAAGGGCGTACCCTGCTTCCGTGGTAGTGTTATTGTTGGCGACTGCCGTTTTCTTTAAATATGTTTCGGAAATGTTCTTTCCATTTCCATCACATTCCGCTTTTTTAGCTGATGCTACATTTTTATCACAATCCGATGTGTTGTCTACCTGATCCAATCCCTTAAAAAGTTTTTCTACACTCTCAAAATTCTCATTCACGGTTTTCATATCCACCGGATCTGTTCTCTCAAACAGCTTGAATTTAAAAATATCTGTAAGTTTCATGTTATCCTCTCTTTCTCAGTCCGATTTCTGCAACCTGTTCCACTGTAAACCGTGATAATTCTTCCATTGTATAATTTGCAATATTTTCCACCTTTGAACTCAGATTCTTGGGAATACTGATGTTTCTCAATTCCCAGTGTGTAAACTGCCCCAGTATAATATGCGGATACGGTTTTAATGTCTTGTACTGGTTGTAAAGCAATTCTGTATTAAGCAAAATATTGCATGGCACGATTTCGTCTAAAATATCCACCACAGAATCATATTGATTTTTCTGCGCTATACCGATTTTAACGATCATTGTCTGACCGGGAATATCAAAGTCTATTGCGTACTCTGTACCACACAATTCCTTTAATTTTCTTTCAAGGAAAGCATAGTTATACGGCAGACACACATTCCATTTGGTCAGACACCGGAAGATTCTATCTTCGAGCGTATCATCACTTTTTGGTGTCACACCAAGGATCTTTTCAAATCTGGCAATTCCCTCTTCGTCACAGGATGTGATGTACCGGTTATCAATCATCCTGTTATGTTTGGATTCCAATAATCGAAACTCCGGTGTTTCCGTATCCATAATTTCAGCCAGCTCACTGTATTCCTGCAAATACAAAGGGAGCAGCTCCTTAAGATTGATATATCTATCCTCCATAAGTAACCACCCCCATGACCGGAATCTCATATTCTGTTAATTCAAGATTTTGTGTACCCCCATTGATGGTTGTTCCTGTCACATCAAGCACACCTTTCACACCCATGATTGCAGCATCCAGCGACGCAATTCTCACGATCAGATGATTCTGGTTCTCCCAGTCCTGCCGCAACGATAAAATGTACTTTTTCATTGCGTCCTCAATCAATGCTTTACATTCATTCAATCCATAACCACTGTCAAAGGTGATATTCATTGCAATATTTACCACTGACTCTTTCGCCGTCTCGACCGTAACCACATGCCCGATCGGCGCCAGCCCGTCCCCCATGCCATCACCGTTTGGATCAAACTCTTTCTGGACTGCAGATATCAATGTATCCGTAGCTTTTCCATGTGCACTGTCTAAAATAACAAGTTTCACTGTTCCCGGACCATTCCACGTCCGTATCACTTTGACTGCTCCGACTCCCGCCAGTGCAAGCGTTTTGTTTCGATAATCTTTTACATTACCGGAAAATGCCCTTTCCTCAAACGATTCAAAATACCTCTGCCGCAGGGATTCCGTACTTTCTTCCGCTTCTCCATAGATCAAAACCCTCGTGATCTTTGCAGTCGTGAGACCGGAAATATATTCGATTGGCAGAACATCTCCCGTATATTCATTTCCGACCGTACCGATCTGCTCACAGGTGACCTGTCCGGGAGCTGTAACGATATAGGTATTTTCCCCGCCAGTAAATCTTTTTCCGTCCGCAACCTCCACATCGGTTTCTAACTCAAGTACTGCCTGAGTTGCTTTCTTTGGCGTAATACCGCGATCCGCACATAACCGGATCAGATATTCCCTTGATGCCGTGTCTCCAAATGTCTCTGCCAGCATGCAGTCAAATGCAATATACATAGACGTCAGTTCCACTGCTGCCGGTGCCAGTGCAGCATAGATTGGCGAACTCTCCCTTTTATCCATTGTCTCAGGCACACGGGACAACATGCGCTGTAAAATCACATCAAATGCCTGATCTTCATACATTACACGTCCACCTCCTTCTCAATCTTTGCATTTCCATATTTCGTGTGCGCGGTAAATTTAGCGATCAGCGTTTTTCTGTGCACTTCAAACTCAAAATTATCTACCGAGTCTATCCGGTCATCCTGTGTCAGAGCTTCCGTAATCCGCCGTTCCACTTCCACCATGACATAATCCATCGGCTTACCGATCAGATCCTGCAATTCCACACCATAGTTCCATGAAAAAATAATGTAACGATACCGCTCTGTGTTCAGGATATTGTAAACTGCCTGTTTTACTGCTTCCAAACCATCACATTCGCCTACAACATTGCACGTTTCCCGGATCATGTGATGACATAAAGACGGCTGTTCTGCTACCTCGATTTCTTTTAAACTGTTAACTGCCGGAATCATGTCACACCACCCTGTCCGCAACTAAAAACTTCTGGCCACCCTGCTGCCGGATCAGCACAACCTGCTGACCTGTTTTTAATCCGCTGTAAATCTTCATTTCCTTTTTCACACCGTCTAATTCAATGTCCACGGTACGATCTGTTAAATGTTCCGGAACGATAAGCTGTGCGCTGGCTATATCAAACCTCTGCTCCACTTTAATTTTTAATGGAGCTGCCACTATCACTGTACCGGACATCACATCTGCCGGATATCCCGCCTCATTGACTCCGTTTGACACCTGCTGTATCGCCCTCACAAAATCATTTGCATCATGCACTGAAACCACCTCCTGATAAAGTTAAATCCATTGTGTGTTTGCTTTCACCATATTTTTGCACGCATTTTTCTACGAGCATCAGATTTTTTATCTGCACATCTCCTAAATCAAGCTGTACCACGACCAGCGAGCCGCCGCGCACTCTGGAATCACCACAGGCATCCTTAACCGTCAACGTCTTTGTAGCTTTATTATAAAGTTTCAAGAGCGCATCCGCTTTCGCCTGCCCGTTTTCTCCATCCTGCAGCGTGTCAAAATACTGTAAGATTCCCCAGTCATTCATGTGGGAGGAATCCTGTGCAATATATACATCCCTTTTTCCTGTCTTTTCATTATCAAAGACCAGCTTAATCCGGTTGTAAGTATCTGAATCAATCGAAGATTCATAATCATAATTCTGTCCGGTCTCTGCATCTATGACGATAGGCACATACATATCACCGATAAAAGACAGATTCAGCTTTCCACCGTCGTCATGGAGAATGTACAGATCACCCGTATTCTGTAATGTCAGATCAAGCGCATTTCCGATCATATCCATAAGAGACTCATTATCTTCCACTCTCGACGCAATCTTCCATATGGTATCCGCAATCGTGCCGAGATTAAAACCAAAATTATTGGCAATCTGCATCACGACCTCAGCAGCCGTTTTGTTCTCATATACCATTGTGTCTTTGTTTTTCAGATACCGGATCTGGTCATAGGCAGTTACTTTTACAATATTGCTTCTGTCGCGCTTGATTTTAAAAATAAAACCATAAAACACACCTGTTTCTCCATCCTTAAAGCGCACCGGGTTTCCTTCCGCAATCGAAATCCCGGTATCCACGAAACTGAATTCTATGGAACCGGGACTGATCTGCCGCTCTGTGGTCACTTTTACTTCTTCCTGTACTGGAGGCAGATAAACTGTGCTGCCGTTTTGGATTAATAACTCGTACATTTTTCCTCCTGTGTTTTATGCCGCCGGGATCGTAAGCACCTGCCCCGGATATATCAGATTCGGATTTCCGCCGATTACTGATTTATTGGCATTGTAGATCACACTCCACTTTCCACCATCGCCGTAAAACTGCTTCGCAATCTTCCAGAGACAGTCCCCGGAAACTACGGTATAGCTCCCCCCGCTTGGTGCATTGCCTGCTGCTCTGGTCTGCTGCATTGCCGCCTGTGGTTTTGGTAGCGATATATCCACGGTACAGGTCTTTGTGATAAATTCACGGTACTGTTTCAGTTTAATCTTGACAGTCGTATCAAATCCCTCTCCGGCATCATCCACAATGGAATAATCCTCAAGTGAAACTGTCATGTTGGTATGAAATAACTTCTTTTCGTTTGGAAATGCTCTTGTCATGATATACTGAAAACTTTTCTTCTGTAACTTTAATTCTTCCAGCTTATCCAGATAAAACTTGGCATTTCGGAATTTCTCCGGATATAGGGCAAACGGATATTCTGTATTTGGAAGCAGAAGATCAAATTCCACATCTGACAACCCTGCGGCTTTCAAAATATTTGCTTCGCCCTCATTAATCAGAGTTACCGTTTCGTTCTGATTATTGATTTTTACTGTCACTTTGGATGGAGCAACCGGAAACAGCACCCTATCCAGATATAATTTATATGCCATTTCCTACACTCCTTCCCGGACGGCTTCTAATGCTTCTAACACTTTCGTTGTCATTCCATCCACGATACCATCCAGATCTGCATTACTGCTCACGTTGTTATTGTTCGTCATATCCAGCTTAATCTCCGCAGTCGTAAAACGGTTGATTGCCTCCTGCTCTGCAATGTCTCTAAGATATTTCAGATCCTCGTCCGTGATATCCACAGAATCTTTGATTGCACTGGTATCATCTGCAATACTGTCAAGGTTGCCACCTGCACCGGAATTTGCGATTGCATCACTGAAACCAGATATATAATCATCGGGATTCGGGATATCTGTTTTGCCAAAGATGTCCGACAGGCTGAAATTGCTGATTTTATCTGCAATTCCATCTCCCCATGCTGCGCCTGTATCAAAAGCATCGCCATAATTGAACCGGTTGAACTGATAATCTGACATGTCTACCGTCTTTAAAATTTCTGATCCACCATTTTCACTTATCACGGCATCCACCTTTGCCTGTACTTTGCCTTGAAATCCCGCAACTGCATCTGCGAGATTGCTTCCAAATACCGTATCAAGCATTCTGGCAGCCGATTCAACCACTTCCACTATAAAATTAAACAGGCTTAAGATTAGAGCTTCGATTGTGGCAACAGGATTATTAAAAACAGTGGTAAGCGCATTTACAAAATTTGCTATAAAATTCCACAAAGTCACGCCAATTCCGATGATTGTATTTGCAACTCCGATAAACAGATTTCCTATAAAAGCAGCTGCCGTTAACAGTGCTCCTGTTATGACACCTATGCCACTATTCGCAATCCCTGTTGTTTTCGCAATCCAATTACACAGTGCAATTAATGCTGCAACTAATGCTATAACAATAAGTACAATTCTCATCACAGGACTTGCCCCCATAACTGCATTTTGAATTTTCTGTGCTGTCGTCATAATGTTTGTTGCGGTTGCACACAATATCTGCCATCCATACCATACAGCTAATGCCGCCGCAATCCCATACACGATTGGACTAATAACTGACCAGTTATCAGAAATGAAGGTGCCAACCTGACTGGCAAAATCAAAAATATTCAGCACAATATTCGCCAATACCGCCATTGCATCTATTGCATTATCGGAAAATGTTTCAAAAACATCACTGCCAGTAGCACTGTTTATTCTCTGTAAAACAGTTTGAAAAGCCATCATGGCAGCGTTCTGCATTTTTGTCCATGCCTGCCCCCAGGTCATCGGCATTTCATCAAACTTGGCATTAATATCATCCGCCGCAGAAAAGATCGCCGCCTTGACAATATCCGCTGTTATTTCACCGTCTGCCGCCATATCCCTGATCTGTCCGATCGGAACATCCATGTAATCTGCAATATTCTGGATCAGGTTTGGCGCCTGTTCAAAAATACTGTTTAATTCATCACCGCGGAGTACACCGGAACCAAGAGCCTGTGATAACTGTAACTCTGCATTTGCGGCTTCCTGTGTGGATGCACCGGCGATCGCCATCTGTTTTTGAACCAGATCTGCGAATGCAACAACCTCTTCCGAGTTGCCAAATGCATCCCTCGCATTATTGCCGAATCTTGCAACAACCGATGCCATGCTATCTAGCGATCCACGCGCATCCTGTGCCGCAGCATATACCATATTGACAAGTTCTGACGTCTCATTTGCAGTTCCGTTTATCTCATTAAAGGAATTATTCATCAGATCCAGTCTTGAGGTTGCCTGCGTCAATTCATCGGATATGCTTAAAACTTTCCCGACGCCCTGTATACTGATATACGCTCCGACTGCACGTTTGATCGTATTTACCAGTTCGTTTGAACCGGACACCCCCTCCTGGATCTCTTGGTTAAATCTTCCCTGCTCATCCGTATTATCCCGGATATACCGCTCTGTATTACCCACTGTCTGCGATAACTGGAGATATGCCGCATTTGCACCGGACGCATCCATGTTCTGCATGGCGGTATTAAGATTATTCTGCTCCTGAATCGCCCGGTCTAATTGCGATCTCAACTGTTCCAACTGGGAGTTTGCTGTATCTGTTCCCATATTGACCGGATTGCTTTCGATCTGCTGTATCTGTTCCCGGATCGAATCAATTCTTACAGCCATGGAATTAAGATCCTGGAATGACTCCGGCGGAAAGATCGTTGTACTGTATGCCTGTCTTGCAATATCGTTCTGCGTGCTGCTCAACTGCTCTAACATGCTATTGGCACTCTGTACTTCCTGCTCGAACCGATCCATTCCGGTTCCTGTAAACACATCCAGATTGTTCGTTTCCCACTGCACTGGAATCTCGGCCGGTTCAGAAGTTCCTACAAGCGGATTCGGGGCAGAAGCTGGCTGCTGTGCCACACCGTTCAACGCAATTAAGGATGCTGTTGCTTCATCGATCGCCTCTCGCGCTCCCTCTAAGCTGCTCGTATCAATATCCATCGACATTGCCTGCTGCATATCATACATCTGTGCTGTTGCAAGGTTGACCGCATCCATAATGCCATATAAAACACTGGTAAACTGATCATTGAGCTCTATCGCTGTCTGAATAGCTGCCATACATCGTGCCTCCTTCCTAATGAATCTTTCTCTTTAATTCCCGCTCTTTTTTCTTATCATTCTCAATCTTGATTTTTATTGCGGCGATCACAAATGCTTTTTCCTGTTCATCCATATTTAAAAATACAGATGGCAGGATATGTAATTTTAGAAGGGCATAGTAAGCAAAGTTTGCTTCACCATCCCCTCCTTCAATTAGTTTTTTGCTTCGTCCACCTTGACATCGAGACTGTCTGTAAATCCCTGGAACTTCTGCATCCACACTTCAAACATCTGAAATTCACCGGCTCCATCCACCATTGCGTACAATAAATCTTCCGGTGTCTTCACACCGTAGGAATCCTGTAATTCTGCATCATACAGATCCGGATATACTGTGGCTGCTGCCATCATCTTTGACAGATATTTTTCTGTATTCAGCCTTGGGCGGTACATATTCGGTTTTCCAGTTACCGGGACCTCTACAGTACATGCATTGCGCAGTTCCTCATTCTCGCGTGATGTGATCTGGCGAAATTCCCAGAGAAGCGGCTTTCCGTCTGTATCTGTAAGACTCGCTGTTGGAGCATACTTCTGATTTGCTTTTACCTTTTTGTTTGCTTTCATAAATCTGCTGAATTCTGACATATGTTTCTCTCCTTTTTATTTAAAATCCCCTCCCGCTGATGCAGGAAGGGAACATCATTAATTTGTTCTAAAACCGTCTAACTCTTTGAATTTCTCCGGCATATCCCAGCTCTCAAAGGTTCCTGAAATATCTTCATCCAGAATTTCTTCGCCCGCCTGGAACTTTGCAAGAATAAATGAGTCACAGAGACATCCCCTGTGAATAATTGTCTGTCTGCCTGCACTGCTTGATGGATCCTCATTGCTCACCTGGATTTCAAAATAAGGCAGGTTTCCTGTTTTCTGATACTTGTTTGCCATTGTGCGGAGCACTGACTGATTATAATGTGCAGTTCCCTTCCAGGTACCCTTTCCACCGGCAGCCTTGTGTCCCATACCGACTTTACCCAAAATCTTGACATCGCTGATCGTAACATCCCATTTACTTTCGAACTCTGTCAGATTCATAAAATTGTACCGTCTCTTACCGATCGTAATAAAACACTCCGCAAGGCTTCCATAGACGGCATCGCCCGCATCCATAATAGCTGTATTTCCCATCTTTCTTCACTCCTTCCTACGCTACCGTAACAGTCATATAGAGCTTACTCATCGCATTAACAACTGTCACCTGATCTGTGATCACTACCGACTTTTTCGATTCTCCCTGTGCGATCGTAATATCATATTCGCTGAAGTTCTCGATCGCCCTGATTTTTTCAAGTTCCCTATGATGTGCCACGATGTCAGACCAGAGAGACGTTCTTCCTGCCGCATCATTCGATATGGTACCGAGATATTTCGTACTGAATAATACGGCGATATCATTACCGATCTGATCGATCACGCGGACTGTCTGATTGTCTTTGAAAAGTTCTCCCTGCGTATCTGTCACGCTTACCATGGAGTTGATGTCATCCAGAACGCGGATATCTGAATTTACCCTGTGCAAGACAAATTCTCCATTTTTGATAGACTCTCTTAACTGATTCTGTGTATACGATGCATCTACCGTAAAAGAACCGTCGTAAACTTTATTCTGGCAGGATTTATTTACAGCACATCCGCATTCTGCACCAGTAACCCAGTATACAAGACTTGCTTCACTCCATCCCGCATCTGTGGTCTTATTTTTTACATTGATAACACCCATGTGATCTGCGGAAATATTGTAGAGTACCACCTGAAATTTAATTCCAAGTTCATCGCGCAGCCGTTTGTTAAATGCAACGTATAACTTTTTCGTTGTCTCATCCGTTACCGCAACACCCATGGTGTTATAAGAATAAGATTCAATCAGATCCAAATATGTCTGATGTGCCGTTCCGTCTACAGTTCCATTTGTTCCACCTGTCAGTGGTGCGGCTGCCGTATCTTCCAGCTCGATTTCCTCTTTAAATGAAACATAATCATTCGCCACAAGCTCTTTTGCAGTTTTTACCGTCTGCGTATCTACTTTGGCTGTGCCAAGGTAAGTGATAACGTCAAACTTATCTGCGTCGTCTGCATTTTTCTGTACAGCGATCCGGATATCATTGCCACGGGTTCCGCTGTACAATGCGGTTGCTATGGTATTTGCAGCCTTTACACCGCCACCATTTAAACGGTATGCATAGAGTGTCTGTGCCCCAAGGAACAGATCACTCAGTCCTTTCATTTTCGGATCGTCAAATGCATAACCAAAAATCTTCATGCTGTTTTTCTGGAAATCCTCGTTTGTCACCTCAAAGACTTTCCCTTCCACGCCCCAGTCAAGTTCTAAAGGCATTGTCGCAACGCCTCTGTCTGACAGGTTCGTGTTTGCAGATGCCGCCGATACAAAATTGATATAAGTTCCCGGCAGCACCTTGTTCTGTGCGGTAAATGTTCCTCCACCTAAAGCCATTTATTTCACCTTTCCTTTCATGTATTTTTCTAATAACGTGTCCGCTTCTGCTTTTGTGTACTTTTTGTTTTCATCAAGCAATGCGTCCATTATATCTTTCCTGGCACTGTACTTTGCACAGGCAAGAAGCTGTTCTTTTGTAAATTTCTGTGCCGCTTTTCCCTGCGGCTTTTCTAATACCTTCCCGCTCGCATTTGCCATTTTATTATTCTCCCTTCATTTCTGACTGAATTTTAATCTGTCCCATCACCTCAGAACGTACCGGTTTTTTCAAGATTACCCGGTTATAATTCACAAAAAAATTCAATACACCGTCCACCAGATCATGGTTCTTATTCGTTCCACGTATTGCTCTGTCCGCATCTAACGGGGTAACATACTCTAAAGCAAACATCATACGCTCTGCCACATCGTTGCACTCTGCGTATGGATTCAGTTTAGATTCAGGAAAGTACTGGATACAGAATGCATTATTTTGCAGATACCGCTGCCCGCAAAGCGGGCTTATGCTCTGGTCAATCAACTGTATAAAAAAACAGGGCTCTTTCAAGTCCTGCTTTATCTCATCCTTGTGGATCTTATAACCATCCTCAAACTCGCTGTCTAAGGCAATGCTGATCGCATCTATAATTTCATTTATCATTTCATGATATCTCCAAGGTATTTTCTGATTTTTCGTTCAAGGATCTGCGGTGCCATGTTCTGTAACTCCTGTTCGGATATCTTCATCATAAAATGTCCTTTGACCCAGCCTTTATGATTTGCGGTTCTGTGGCCGTATTCAACATAACTGGCATATTCGACCGGATTTACGATCTCGATCACATAGGTGCCCCCGAAATGATTTACCGTAAGACTGTCTGCGTATCCCTGTGCTGATGCCCGTTGCCCCGCTGTCCATCCCCGGCGAAGAGTTCCGCCTTGTTTGCCTTTCACTTTTTTTCCTTTATGTGAAAAACCTGTCTCACAAGTATAAGACTGCCCGGAATAATCCCCGACGGGTGTTCTTTTTATGACTAACCGCAAGAGTCTTGCTGCCAGTTCCTTCGCACATGCCTCCACAAACGCATTCGGATCCTGTAATTTTTCCATTTCTCTCTGCAGCTCCGTAAGTCCCCGGATATTAAAACTTCCCATTCCTGCCATCATGCATACCTCTCTGACAGTGTAAGCACAATCTCCTGATGCGTCGGATAAACCGCAGGTACACCACTGCATTCATATGCACGTGTGATGCCTGCCTGCGTGACTGTGATCTTGCTTCCAGACTTAATCTTTGTATCAGGGGACAGGAATAGTTTTGTGACCTGTGCTGTTTTTGCTGCTGATTCTGTCTGATCTACGGCACTGACATTCGAATATGACAGGCGGCATGGCTCATCCTCTAACACAACCACTTCCTTTTCCGATGTGATCTTTGTTCTCGAATCTTTAATCGGCTGAAATTCCGTTACTGTGCATTTCCCATCGTATGTCTCTTCCTGCGCCTTTCTTGCCATTGCCTGCATTTTTTTAATTGCATCTGAGATCATCTCCACGCCACCTTTCTGTATCGTTTCAATGAGGATTCATAATTTTTCAGCACTGTGCTCTTAAAATTGTCATCCACATACTGACGGAATGAGGTAGAAGTGTCCCCCTCAGAAATAGAGGAAACCGCGCCAACTGCTGCCGACTCACTTCCAATATTTTCATTCCGATACAGATCCATTGCCATGCGATAGCCGGTGTTTATCAATCCATCCGGCATTTTCTCCACATGGCAATAGTTTTTTATGATTTCCTCCACATCTGCAATGACAAATTCAAGTACCATATCCTTAGAATCATCCTCAATCCCAAGAAGTGCCTTTAATTTTGCCAGATCCATAGGCTACCCGATCTTATGCTTAATTGCAACGATACGAAGCTGTTTCGGTTCGTATACCGGATTCCAGTTCTCTGCCATTGCAAGTTCTGCCCTCGTCGGAGTCTCCACATGCTCACGTTTTGTCCCGGTGTACGCGATTCCTCTCGGATGCAGGATAAACGCTTTACGGTTGATCAGATAATCCACACCGCCGCCAGTCTGCTTGTCACGGTCCACCTCAGTAGCAACATGACCGACCGGAGAACCATTGCCGTAAGCAACTGCTCCATTACCGAAAAGGTATGTTGTGTATACATTATCAGCAACCGGGCATCCATCATCTGCGGTCACACGTCTGCCCAAGTAGGTGTCAAACTCAACATCTGTAGAATCACGCTCTGTCTCGATCAGGTTCAGCTTTTTCAGATAAGATTTTGTAGCAGAGTGCATTGCCACACCGGTAAGCTGCGACTGTGCATCTCCAAGCATCTGACATGCATCGATAAATGCAGATGCGCTAATCTGCTTTGCAGCCTCTGCTTTTCCTGTAGTCAGATCAAGAATATGATCTGCCATTCTGGTCTCCGCTTTCGGTGTTCCGCTTGGATCTGCCGTGGTGGTTCCAAATACGCCCGCAAGAATCGCAATCAATTCCTTCTGCATATCGCGCGCCCAGTACTGTGCCACCAGATCACCGATTGCTTTCATCGGGTCTGCACCTGCTAATGCTGCAGAAAGATTTGTGGCAGCCCACATTTTCTGACGGAGAATTGTGGTAGATACATCTTTGTTAGAACCGATCTTTGCCGGTGTCATCTTTACATCTTCCAGTGTCGGTTCGGATTCTCCCTGTAAATCCTCAAAGAACGGCATATTGTGTGTTCTCGCCGCCTCGGATGCCAGTGCATCAAATTCCGGGCTGTTTACCACGATCCCGCTCTGGAAAAACGCGGACAGCTCCATAGTTCTGTTGATTACATACCGGTTAAAAAGTTCCGGTACGATCACGTCTGCAATTTTTGTAATTGCCATAAATAGTTACCTCTCTTTCTAAATGGTTACCCCTGCGGCGGCTGCCATCGCTTTCGCCTGCTCCGGGTTGGATTTTAAAAGTTCGCCCTGTTTGGTCAGATTAAACGTCTCTTTTGCAAATGGGTTTGCAGTTCCCGCGCCACCGGTGCCGCCCTGTGGATGATACGGCGGTTTTGGCTGCTCCTGTTTGAACAGATGCGCCATTGTCTTATCTTCCTTGTACGGTTTTACGGCATCCTCTACGCCGACTGGTTTTCCTTCTTTGTCAAAAGTGAACTTGTCCAGTCCTCCGGCTTTGTAGATCAGGTAATCCGGATCAAGGACGCCCTGTTTTGTGAGGGAATCTTTTAACGCATAGGTCTTTGAGATCTGCTCGTTGGCTGTCTGCTGATCTTTCAGCTTCGTCTGCAGGTCAGTGATAGTGTTCTGCAATGCCTCGTTGTCTGCGTTGTTCTTTTTCAGATCATTGATCGTAGTATTAAGTGTTTTGACCTGACCGGCAAGATTCTCTTTTTCTGCCACAGCGGTGTCATATTTTCCTTTGCTGACATACTCGCCTTCTGACAGATCTGCATACCTGATATGCTTCAGTTTGTCCGGTTCGTTCGCATTTGCAGCATCAATCTTCTCTTTAACCTGCTTATACAGTTCTTCTTCTAACAATTCCTCTAACTTCATGGGTTACTTCCTTTCTGGCTTTATTTGCAGCCACGCTTATCATTATTTCCCTGATACGGGATTCTGCCGGCAGTTTTCATGTCTTAAGGCTTTTCGGACAATATAAAAACAGGACTGCTACTTACAATCCTGTTTCCATCGTTTTGTGTTATGTGGTTGCACCGGTGCAACTTTTGATTTTAGTGTATAAAAATACCACCATGTCATTTCTGACTGGTGGTATCTGTAATTTTACATTCCAAGCATTTTCCGGATCAGTTCCAGATCGGTCACTTCAAGTGTTACAGTTCCATTCATAGGATCCATATCTTCAAACCGAAGTCCTGAAAAAATAAGCCTCTCACAGGAGTGCTCACCCTGCACATCCCCGACTGCCTCATATACTTTTCCGGTATGAAATTCATCATCTGTCTGATATTCAATATCCTGGCATAAAATAAATGATGCATAGATTTTCTTTTCACCTTTGCACATTCTGCCGAGGACAGGCGTCATGCTCTGATGTTCTGTGATCTCGATTTTACCAGTAAACTGTGCAAGCGGGAGTCGTCTGCCTGCTGTGATCACACTTAATGATGCATTCTGGATATTTAGTGTCTTTATGATTGTTGTCACATTTATTCCTCCAATCGTATTTGCTACAATCCTGGTATCGTTTCTTTCAAAGTTTTTAAAAAATCCTTTGCCTTGCTCATAGCTGAGTTGTTTTGAAGGAAATCAATTCCCAATGGTGTGATCATAAAGTCCATATTCAGCTTGATTCCCGGTGTGTTTCTTCCTGTCATGCGAATTAATGAAACACCCTCGATATATCCATCCTCATAAAGATGCCTTATGATGTATTCCCAGTAATTCTTGCTGATATCTAAAGCATCTGCACGAATGATATTAAAATCCGGCTGTTCCCCAGCCTTTAAGCACGCATACAAATATGCCATGATTCTGTATGCGATTACAAAATAATCATCTTTTGCCATTGCATTGCTCCTTTTAACGTTCAATCTGTTTTTTTCTCAAAATATGGACATTTTTTATTTTTTCCATTCCATATTTCCGGTGGTATTCCGTTTTTCTTTGGATATGCTTTGCACGAATACGGAACTCCATCAAACTTAATTTTATTACAGTCTTGGCAAATAGGAAATAAAGTTTTCAATTGATATCTATCTATTTCTTGTAACATTCGATTCATCTCCTCTCGAATCTAGGCTTTACTCCATATAATTTGTATAATTCATTCCAAATTTCTTCGCCCAGTTTTACAAGCACTTCCCGTTCATTATACCCATTGTAATATCGTTCAATTATTTTAGGTTTTAACTGATATAACAGTCTGTTATAATCGTCACTAAATTGATCCATTGGCGGAAGGTACTGCATATTTTCATTATATTCTAACACATATGTACCATTTTTCCCACAGGTTCTAAAACTTCTGGCTTTATGATCAACTAACAGATATAGATCTTCCGGCGATGGTGGTGTACTCAAAGGATGATTGTGAGTAACATCGTTTCCTTTCATCAACTTTAACTGATGCTTTGTAAATTTTATAGTGTCTTCATTACCAAGCTGGCAGTTGATTGCTTTTCCTTTGTCAAATATAACAGCTGTTTCATAATCATTCTGAATTATTTCCTGTTCGACTGTTTTTAAGTCTTTTCCTTTAAATTCGTAATACCTTGGATCTGCTTTATTATTATTTGTAATAAGACCAAGTCTATCTCTTGCTTCTGTGTCGCCATCCACAAATGACTTCTTCCACTCCTCATACGTCGTATCTGCCGGTACATAATAGGTCTTTCCATCCTCTCCTCTGGCGGCACGTTCTCCCACCCTGTCAAATTCATCTCCAAAATATGGACATGTGCATCCGCGGCAGTTCGGATGGAACGGCGGTGCAGTCACACCGATCTGAAACTCTGACATCAGGAAATGCTTACCGTCCATAGGACCGCAAAACTCACATGTATGGCTGTCTAATGTCTCTACAACCTCAAACTGCTCTACATCCAGTTCTTTCATGCAGTCCTGTCGTGCCTTATTTGCAACTGCTGCCGATTCCGTCATGACCACTCTGCCCGCCTGTGCTCTTGATACCTTCATCTGCTTTGATATCTCTGCTATGGCCCGATCCGGCGCTTCCCCGGTAATGCACATACGCGACAGGCTGTTGTGTAAATTATTGATCAGCTTTGTCTTATTCTCCCACAGGCGATCTGAAAAGTTCTTTCCATCTACCGCCCACGGTTTGCACACGATCATCTCGACAATTCGTGGATCCAGCCGGTTAATCGTTGTACCCACACCGACGCCTTTTTGAATTTCATATGCTGTGTGATAGAAATCAGAGGTATATGTATTCCTGATATGCTGATCTATCTCGTCAATACAGTTTCCATACAGTTTTTCTGCCTCCTGCTGTATTTCAATCTTTAAGGCTTCCAGTCTGCCGATATGCACCCTCGCAGACGCGTTTTCAAGTTCTTTTTTCCACGCTCCGTTGATCTTGTTTTCTTTGCCATATTTGATGTAATCATCCACATTCCACTGAAATTCCTTCAATTCGCGTGCATTAAGCAGTTTTCGCGCTTCCTGCATGGAAATGCCGTTGTTATCTGCCAGGCGTTGATACCATGCATTGATCTTTCCGTTGATTGTGGCAAGCGACCGGTCAAATTGTTCCTGGATCTCCTGCACTTTCTGAACAGAGGTATCATGCTGCGCCTTTTCCATCTGTTTGAATCGTTCCTGCCAGTATGCACTTGTCCGTTCAGCCATGCAATCACCTCATTTCACAAAATCCCAAGTTCCTCGTATACGGCTGCAATTTTCGGAAACTGATTTGCAATCCAATCAACCATTGTTTCCTCATGTCCCATACGCGGAACGTGCTCAAAGTTATCTTTCAAGCCGCTTTCATTCAAAAACGCATGAATAATCTCATGGCGCAGACTGCTCTTGAAATAAACATCCTTTTCCTCTTCGTTATTAAAGTGAAAATGTTCTTCATCATCCAAACCTGCAATAACAATCAGTGGAAGGTCGCAACAACAATAACCAGCCCATGAATTTATACTTAATTCACTGTCCTCTGACCACTTGTGTATCTCTATCCGATACTCCGTTCCCAGAATCATCACTGTCCGTCCCACTGCCTGTCTCCTTTCCCTTTGCATTAAAAGCACCAACGTAAGTATCTGCTTTCTCCTGTGCCTCTTTCTCTTCTTTTTCTATCTGCTTCAATTCCTCGTCAGCATCTTCTACCAACGGATGATTTTTCAGAATCGTCTTTTTGCTGACAATGCCAACCGAATCCCTGCATATCTGTGCCTGTTCCGTATCATTCTTGATACGGGTACGTGTCCATGTCTGGATGATCGAGCCACACGGAATGTTAAGGGATTTACAGATTGCCCGGATGAGCCGTGCAAATCCAAGTTTAAATTCCGTCTCCATCAGTCCGGTTTTCATCTCCAGAAGCGAATACATAAATTTCAGTGCTTCCCCCGACTGGTTCCCGAAGTTCTCTGGCTGTGGATCAAATCCCTGCCCCTGTTCAAAGATTGCCTTTCTGGTGGCTTCCAGTACACTGTTCCGGGCTTCGATTGGGATCTCGATGTTAAGTGTTGACACTGATCCATCTTCGTCACTTTCAATTTTTATTGCCTTATACTTTTTTAAATCTGAAAGGAACTCATTTAGATCCTGTCCTCCATATCCGGACAGCACAAAAATCAGTTCCTGTATATCGTCCAGATCATTAATAAAACCGCTGTAGACCTTATCATATACGTCTATCAGCGGTTTAATGTTTCGCAGATCATCTGTATGTATATTGTTGTTGTAAAATGGAATAAATGGCACTTCCCAAAAATCATGGCGATAATCGGCGGTCATGTCACTGGTAGCAGGATCAGTAAACATTTCATAGTATGTCAGCAGATCAAGTGTCTCGCCCACCCTTCGCCGGAATGCCTGGCACTCTGTATCCGTCCAGTATTCATACACGGTATAATTGTCTCCAGTTGCATCGTCGATGTCCGGATATACCCGCATGGCTCCGATCAGCCTACGCTTTAAACTCCGGTCAAATACCGGGATGACCTGTTCTGATGGAACAACCGCCCATTCAAAACCACTATCGCCCTGCCAGTAATGCACCCAACCGATTGAGGTATTGGCAGCATTTACACATAGCTCCATGCAGTTTTTCGCATATTCATCACCCAGAGCCTTTGTGATGCGTTTATTTGCGGCAGTATTTCCAACATCAAATAAAGGCGGTGCGGTAAACGCATAGGATGCTTTCTGGTTCACGATCAGACCATGAAAGTTCCGCGGAATCCGGTTGTCTGCGTTGCGCAGTGGATTGTCCAGTTCTTCTTTTTCCTCGTCTTTCGGTTTGTCCCGGAACAGGATATCGGTCTCATTGCGATAGTACCGCTCTGCCACTGTTGCACGCGTCACAAATGCGGCGTGACCGGGTTCATATTTTTTTATTAGTTGTTTCATTGTCTCAAGAGTCATTTAATTTCTCCTATTAAAAATGACAGGCTTTTATTAGCCTGCCATTGTTTCCTTGTCACTCTCATATGCCTTTTTCTCAGCACCATATGTAGCGTAGTAGAACGGTTTTTTTATTCTTTTTCGTGAATGTATAATACATCTCTGCTTAGATAAAAAAACATACAGTAAATAGCGCTACAGGAGTAATAATAATTGTTACTCCCCACAAATATTGTAGAATAATCGCTAATTGTTGTGTTAATGGGAAGTTTTCACTTAAATAACCATTCAATTTTTCTGCTTCTTTTTCATCTATTTTCTTTAATTTTTCAATTCCTGGTTTGTAAAACAACCAACAAATACTATTTTTTTTGCATTTTTGTTTAAGCGTTCTAAAGAAATCTATGTCTGTGCGATATTCAGCTTTTGACATTATTACATCATACTCATTTCTTTTCTGATCTACATTTGATTCCGTCAATTCTCTCTTTTTTGCCTTGACGTCATTCAAAACCTTCTCTGCAGAATGTATTCTTTCTGAGTAATTTGCATTTGCAATTATTAATGAATATGTTAAAACAACTATTGACAAAATAATGTTAAAGTAACTGGAAAGTTTTACATCGAATATTTTGGGAAAATATTCAGCTGTGAGAGAGTAAATAATCAACGCAACACTGTAATACGTTATCGTAAAATTAGAAAATGTCTTTTTAAAAGATAATCTCTTTAACATATTTGCATAATTGCTTTGTGTCGTATCCATAATATCGTACACTTTTTCCTTATTGTATTTGTTTTCTGCCATCTTTTGTAATCCCCCCTTTTCGCCATTATACGGCAAAAGGAGAGTTACTACAAGAAGTTATTCTGCTACAATCCAATCATCTGCAAGATCAGAACAGCTATTTTAAATATCATATCTAATCCTCATTTCAAAATACTTACACCACCACGGTTTTCATCCGTGTAAATTGCATACCGGATTGCATCCTGCACATCATCAAACTGTTTTACTGGCTCCCCGGTCTTTTCATTCCAAACATACATATAGATTTCATCCCGGAACCGATCAACATCATCCACAATCCGTAATTTGTTCTGCTTGTACAACTGCGCCACACGCTCGATGCCACTCAATACGGCTTTATTGGCATTGATTGCCCGTAAGCCATTTTTTTTGAACTTCTTTACATATTCCGGACGGGCGGAATCACAATAGAATGGAATATTTCCGTACTCGGCTTTGATTGCCTGCGCCTGCTCTAACCAAAAATCTATTTCCTCAAACTGGCGGGCAACTTCTCTGATTAGATAATAACTGCCCTGATCATCTTTTCCGATCAGCACGATTGCTCCGAAATGTTCATATCCCCAGTCAACCCCTGCAATATACTTGACAAAGTTGATCTTTTGTAGTTCTGCTCTGCTGATATAATGGATCTTTGCATTGAAGTCCCGATACACGGCACCCTCGCCCATTACCCACATTCCCTCAATATTGCGATCATAGAACATCCCAGACGGTGTTGTTTCTTTCATGTTCTGTTTATAGCGCTCTGATAAGAAAGTGTTATCATCCAGCCGATATTGAACTGCCTTGATTGTTTTTCCATCCGCCTTATCAATGAAATCTTTTTTTAGCCAGTGTTCGGGGTTGTCTGGGTTGGTATCTATCAGCATCCTTGCACCATTGCCGGAACATCTGGACTTGATCTCGTCAAACACTTCCTGCTTTGCCATCGTACCCTCATTGATGTACGCACCATATGCTGTCATTCCTCGGATTCGACCCAGATCATTGATCTTGGAGTGCCCGAAGCAGCATACCTGCACCCCAAACAGCTTGAAACGGTTGAATTTATCAAAATGAAACTCAATGCCATATTTGTTTGAAAGTTCAATCAGCACATTTCGGTTGAGCGCTCCAAGATCAGCACCTGCCAGTATATATTGTGGATTCTCCACCCCCTGTACAGACGCTATTTTTTTGATCCGGCGAAGTTCATACAGAAACAGATCATTGTCTAAGACTGTCTTACCGGTACGCTTTGCGCCGTGATTAATCAGCATGAAATAATCATTGTTTACGGCAAAACGGAATGTATCAAGCTGTTTTGGTGTATACAAATCACTCAGCATTCCTCAATGCACCCTCTATCTGTTCAAATAATTGATCCAGTTTGTTCTCCCGATCATCTTTGCCGGCATCCGCTCTCGATTTCAATAATGCAATTTCCGCCCGCTGTTTCTCTGTAGCAAGATCCATATGATCCGAAAGCCACTGCAAAGCTTTCATCCGGTCGGCAAGCTTTACTTTTACGCCGTCCTTACCTTTTGAGACTTCGGAAATGATTGTTCCGTCCACATCGGCATCATTCTTGATGTTGACATGACTTACTGTGATGGTCTTTCGCTCTCCCGTATCCAGGATCACATCCACATCCTCATTCCCAAATTCCATAAAGTCTGTCACATCAGCAAAAGCAATGTCCATGTACTTCTGGAAGATGTCAGACTCACTCAGGAACTCCCTGTTGAGTCGCTCCTGTTTCAACCGTAGGATTTCTTCTTTTATCCGAGTATTTCCGAGTAACGCAGGGCCATTTGTGACTGCAGTTGTATATCCACATCCATACGCTTTCTGGTATGCCTTGGTCGCATTAAAGCACCGGATGTAATATACGCAAAAAAGCTGTTGCTTATCGGTCAAGTCGGTATTCTGTATCACCTGCTTGACTTCATCAGCTACAGCCTTTTTTGTAACGCTCCTTTTACTTTCCGAACGTTCGCTTTTCTTTTCCGAACGCTCGCTTTGATGCTCATCATCCCAACGGTATGTACTTTTCCATCTTCGGACTGTACCAGCTGGAACGTCTAGTTGACTTGCAATCTCAACCAGCTTCATCCCATCCTTATACAGCTTCCGGGCTTTCTCTGCCTTTTCGTTCGGGCTTCTTGCCACTGTTGCCACCTTCCTGTTTTTTCTTTTCCCTGCATTCTTTCATAACATGTGCAATCGCCTGTTCGGCTGTTGGATCACTGTATCTTTCTTTGTTCATCCTGTCACTCCGTTCATAAGGAGGTCGCGACTCCCCTAAGTTTCATGGAGCCGCTTAAGTTGTGAGATCATGAAAAAAAGAGACTGCCGAAGCAATCTCCCTTTAAACCTTTCGTTCAGTATAACAATATCATATTATGAGTATCACATTTAATCACATCTTGAAATTTTCTAGCGCTTTTTTATGGATTCTATGTGTATGCTGCCAACTATGATTCATTTTCACACAGATATCCTCCCACTTCATCAGCCTTATGTAACGATACATCAGCACATCCTTTTCGTCCTCATTATCCATGCGCTCTATCTTATCCGTGATCTCCCTGCACAGCTTGATTCTGTGGTATCTGGCTTTCATGTACCGTCTTTCCTCTTCATCCAGTAGTGCAGCGTAACCGGATAAATCGGTGTTATTGTGTGCGTGTGGCATACCGTCATTACCTGCGGATGGCATGATCTTGCTTAAGCGCATTTCTGTTATCTTTTCCTCGCTACGCTTCATCTGGCGCACTGCTTTTTCATATTCTTTTAAATATTCCTTTTTCTGTTCTGTCTCCATCAATTTACCCTCCGTATTCTTGACCTCATATTATAATTATAAAGCAAGCAATCAGAGGATTTGTGCCAAGATTAAACAACACTGAGAGAATAATTATAATTATATATTAATTTTCAAATAAAAAAGAGCAGAACATATGAACCCAATCATAGTCTCATATATTCTGCTCTATGGTGTTGTTTTAATAAATATTTAAATCATTACCTTGCTCTTTATAGCTGCGCATATAACTACATCATGAGTGCTTTCTCGAGTACCATAGCATATATAATCTGCTCATTTTGAAATTTTTTCTCATGTCTTACGCATACGTCATCTCTTAATGTCACTTCTGGATTTCTCAAATAGAAATCACTATTTAGCCTTTCTGGATCTTCTAATACATAGTTCATAAAGTTGCTCATATCATTCAAATCAAAACATTTACCATTAAATTTTTCTTTCCACTCTTCAAGGTTAACACAATTGCTTGCAAAATATTCTCCATTTTTACTAGCCCACTCCCCTACACTGTTTTTCAACTTGCAATTATCTTTCAACAAAATTTGAGGAATACGCAGTATAGCAAGTTTAACATCATCTGGTATCTCTTTCTTATGGAATCTAACCAAGTTAAGAAGTTGGCTTAGATCAGAAATTGTCGCCTGTCTTTCCCTAAGTTTTACCAAAATCTCAGCAAATTCTACCTGTACTTCCAATGCTAACACAATACATACCTCCTTTTTACATAATTTACCACACTCCTTTATAGTCGTCAACTACAAGCATAAAAAATCTGTTATATTACCACACCATCCTCAACTGCCCGTTCTTTTCTTCCACCAAATGCGCCATTCTCTGCCGCATAAGTCTCTGCGCTGTGCCTTTTCTCCTGTAAAAACTCCGCCTGCTGATTGGGAGAATGCCGTAATGCGCTTCAAGCATGTCGTAACTGGTCCCAATAATGATTGATTCTGTCAGTTTATCAGCTATGATGCTGTCCACGCTCATGCAGATCTCGTATATTTCTTTTTCATCCACGCACATTCCCCCCCCTAAAACTTTCTTTTCCTATTCTTCTCCCTGCCAGATCTTCGGTGTACCGTCCATCATTGCCACATATTTTCCGTAGCTCATGCCGGCTTCTCTTGCTTTTCCTAAAACATCATCTAATGTACTGTTTCTACATGTTTTTACGCTTCTTTTTTCCCTATCTTTTCTTCTGCGGTATTCATTTCTGCAATCCTTTCCACAGGTAAGTGCTCTGACTGATATTGATTTGTATTCTTTTCCGCAGATCACGCACTTTTTTGTATATACCTTGCTATTGAGCATAATTACACGTTCTCCTTAATCATAACAATCCCTGATATCATCTACGTCTCCTGCCAAAAAGCTGTCAAATACTTCTGCTACTCTCTCTATAAGGTCTCCATCATGTCCATTCTCTCTCATCTGCTCCGAGAAATCTTTCTGTGAGCACTGAAGTAAACCATTTTCCAACCTTGTCCATTCTTTTCTGTAAGTTATTCCATTCAATTCCAATGTTTCATTAATTCCGTTTTCTGTCAGTTCTACCGTATACTTCATGCAATTATTCCTCTCTTTCTGCATTATATTTCTTCCACGCAACAATTTTACTTCTATAAAAATACTCTGGATCTCCACTAAAGCACTTACCTCTTGTAACAGAATGTCCTTTGCGCATAAGAGTGCCAACAAATTCACGCTGTGGCAAAAGTAGGTTGTCGTTTGCTGACAATAAGAAAACCTTTGTATCTAACGGACAACTGTCCATGTCATAATTCCAATCCATCTGTGCCCCTCTCTTTCCATATCATCTCCCACCTCCGCAGCATATACTATTACGGGAGGTGGTATGATGATTGCAAGGTTTTTTATCTGGTTCTAAAATTTAAAGGTTAGGCAAACCGAAGCTGTCCTGTCTGATCCGTCATTTTTTCTTTTTCTCCAAGAATTATCTTTCGAAACATGCTTTCAAATATCGGCACCGGAATGCTGTTTCCCGCTTGCTTATATAAAGCTCCGTTCAGACAATTTTGTTTTCCCGGATGCACCCTAAGTGCATTTTCAAAATCTTCATCTGAATACCCTTGAATGCGCCAACATTCTCTTTCTGTTAGATATCTGTATTTCCCATTGCCTAAGTCGATTACACCACTATTCGGGCTTCTCATTTGCTTACATGTAATCGTCATAGCAAAATCCTTAATAACTGGAACTCTTCCTTTAAAACTTCCATCGTAATCCGATAATCCATCTATTCTTCGCAACATGCTCGGCTGTGTAACGGTATAGTATTCTGGCACATTATTTTCCAAGAAATCTTTAATATTCCGCATGGGTGTATGTATCAAATTTGAAAAATCAAAGCATTCATTTCCAAGCACTGATACTGTAAAATATCTCTGCCGCGCCTGTGGCAATCCGAAATCTCTTGCATCCAAAAGTTCGTAACTGCTTGTATAACCCAACCTTGCCATTTCTGACATATAACGGTTATGATTATGAACCATATACTTACTGCGGACATTTTTCACGTTTTCCCAGATTACATACCTTGGTTTCCACGCTCCCATCTGTTGAATGATATGAATTGTCTCCCACATAAGACTTGATCGTGTTTCTGATCCTTCATCTGCACCTTTCTGTTTTCCGGCAATACTGAAATCCTGGCACGGACTTCCGTGTATCAAAATATCCGGTTTAAGGTTCCACCCGACAACCGATTGTGTCTTATACGGCAGTTCATCCGCAAACATAGCATTGTAGGAACGAACAGCTTTTTCATCAATCTCCACATAGTCAATTGCTTTTACCGGAATACCGAGATTTCTAAGCACACCGCGGAGAACCTATTCCTCCAAACAACTCTAAAATCTGTATCATGCCCGTCCCTCCAACATATCAAAAATATTCCGTTGTCCTGTCACGCTATCCTCTGCTCGCATAGAAACTTCTCCATAATTTTCTACCAACATTTCATTTTTTGCCCGCTCGTAGAAATTCCGGTCAATCTCGAAACCATAGCTCGGTCTGTCAAGTTCCATTGCCGCCCGAAGGGTACTACCTGATCCGCAACATGGGTCAATTACCACGTCTCCTTCATCCGTAAAAATCTTAATCAGTTTTTTCAGCAGACATACTGGCTTCTGTGTCGGATGAATTTTCGGATACCTGCCGTCTGGGTCTTTCTCCCATCTCATCCAGTCAAAAACCATCTTTCCGTCATTATTGAACTTTGGTAGCTTGTCCCGGTACAGGATAAGCGCATGTTCCGTAGCGCCTACCACTCTCATGTTTGCTTTAAGTACCTGCGCTGAATAGTTCTTGCAAAATGTAATATGTATGCTGTTCCCGAATCCATGCTTTTCTGCCGCTTTAAGCATTGTCGGTATCTGTTGGAATGAGCAGAACACGATCATGCATGGTGCTTTGCCTTTTTCCTTTGGCTCTTTCTTAAGCATCTTGCTGCAAAAGTGAAAATACTCGTACAGATTGAAATTGTAATCTGAATTGAATGCAGCCTTTCCGGCAAGTTTGCTCTCTCCGTTTTTGTTATCCCCGCCGACATACCACATAGGGTTACTGCCGTACATGTTATTACCAAGGTTATATGGCACATCCGCAATTACAAGCTGTGCCCTTGGGATTCCATACTTTTTGTAGTTCTGCATAGAATCTCTGTAAATTTCACATTTTAATTTCTTCATTTTTCCTAAAAGGAACCCGATATATCGTTACCGCGGCCGCAGGTTCGGCTCCTTTCTTGCATTTTTGAATACTTTGTTTTACTATATCCTTGTCTTTATGATAGGCAGGCGGGTAAAACCGTTTGGGGGAAGGGAATTCGGTTGGCAGTCATAAAATTCATTGCAACTTTAATAATTGCTCTTTGTACTTTTAGTACGGAAACGGAGAATACTATGGCGACACAAATTCCAACCACACAAACAAGTAACACCTTGGTCAGCACAACTGCCGACCGCCCTTCTGCCTATCTTAAAGACATTTATTCTATAAAGTCTTTTAAACTCATCTGCCCGTCTACATTTGCGGCAGCTTCTTTCTCCTGCACCATCCTTTTTTGTTTATATTCGTTGAATTTCTTCCTGTACTCATAGCTTTTCCCGAAAATGTTCCACGCAGCCTTTACTACATTCGGCTCATACGGGCGAATCAACTCCAGATCGTCAACAGCCTTATAAGAGATTGGACACCCACAGCACCCCGTTCGTGTCAGTCCGTATACCTCATAGGCATCTGAATATCGTATGCCATAATAGTTTTTGTACCACTCTTTATCCTTGTCGCTCACATAATAAAGTGGTCTTAATCGATACTGCCCGCTTGAAGTTTCCGCAAAACATAACGCGGTGTTATCTTTCCTCGGAACCGATCTCATTCCACCCTCGTCCCTACGCTCACCGGTAATAACCATCTCATAGTCCTTTTGTATCTTATGTGCGACATTTTTCTTACAATGTACGCAACAATCGGCGCTTATTTGGAAGTCCGGCGGATACTCCTCTATAAAGTCACGCATATATTTTGACGAATTGATGACCAACTGGATATTTGGTCTTGGTTCCCCGGCGGAGTTGCAGCAACAAAGAAAATTGATCGTACCCTCGCAATTTGGGTATCTTTCTTTCAGTTCCGCCCGCTTCGCCTGCTTGTCCTCCGCCTGATCATATTCCTGCGCGATTGATAATGGTACGTTCTTTTTTTGCCATCCAGACAAGCCGGCGGACATAATTTTTGATACAAACGGCACCCCATATTTTCTTGTAGCCTGAACGATGTTTGTCTTTGGGCGAAATTCCTCAATTTCTACACCATACTTTTCCGCCACTTCCATGACATGGTTCTTTGTGGCTTGCATTTCAAGTCCAGTATTGAAAAATGCATACTTGACCGGCGGCAGGTTAAAAAGTCTTCGTGTCCGCTCAATAAGATCGATCATAATATCACTGTCTGATCCGCCCGAATATGAACCTATGGCATTCGGATGTTCTCTCAATCTCTTTGCAATAATACTCTGTATCGCAGTAAATTTTGCTGGTGCATCAAAGTCTGCATAATCCGGTCTATCTGTATACACCCGGCTTCTAAATTCTTCTTTCATTTCGATTTAGGAGTAAAGAGCTCTTTAACGCTGGCCAGCAAACCTCTCACTCCTTTCAATTTAGTTTAAAATTTCATCCAGGCAGGCATTCCAACCCACCCGACGTATTGATGTGCTGAGATCTTCATAACCAGATTTCAACTCTGGTATCTTCTCCGGCAGTTCCCGGAGTGGACACCAATCCGGTCTCCATGATTTTTCATGTTTCGGATTGTATTCTTCTAATCCGTCTTATTACTTCGATAAAACTTGTCAGTCGCATCAAACATTGCATTTCTAGCATCTTCAAAACCTTTTACATATGCTCTCATTTCTGTGAGGTTCATAGCTTCATCCGGTTGTATCATTGTTTCGTCAAAACTATTTAAAATTGCTTCTTTATCTTCTCTTGTCACTTTACTCCACCGCCTTTCACAATCTCGATTGCTTTGCTAAATGCTTCATATCTTCCCTGACTTCTCCCATCATCGTAAATCTGTTCGCCGTCTCCGCATCCGTCCTCGTCGCAATCATCTGGTCTGTCCTGCTCTGCTTTCTTCAATTTTCCCAACTGCTCCACAACCTTGTCTACATCATAAGCCGTCGGATATTCTTCTAGTAAATACAATACTGCATTTGTATTTACTAAAGTTCCATTGCTTAAAGTAACCGATTTTAAATCTTTCTTTAGTGCATCAGCATCAATCAATCTCATCGCTCGTCCCCCAATCTAATCTCTGACCGCAATCACAATATACGGTATCCTCTTCCAATATGTCTCCACAGCAAGGACATCTCCCTATAAGACCGACATAGCTGTCTCCGTCTTTTACCTGGGATATTGATTTCACTTTCTTCGCTGTCTGCTTCTCCACCGCCGTCCGGCATTCTTCCGGTGTGCCGATCGCCTTATATTCTTCCCACACCTTAGCATCCTCGTTTGTTAAAAGGCAAAATCCCTCATGCTTCTCCCCTTCAAACACCGTTTCGATAAAGTGGTGCATCAAAAGCGGAATATCTACGTTGGCATGATAACGTTCTTTTAAGTCTTTTTCGATTTTCCGGTATTTCTGTACCTCTTCCAGTGCATTGATTGCCATTGCATAAGCATTTTCAAATGATTTTCCCCATGATGTATCACACGGAATCGCTTTTCCAAGTTCGTTACAATCATATTTTAATTCTTCAATTGCTTCATTCTCCGTCATGGCTACACCTCCAACAGCTCCGGGTTGTCAATCGCATTACCGATTACCTCTATTTCGCCGAAATCAACATCGAAAAATCCGTACATAGCACATCCGTATTGTGCCAGTTCCCATGCTGCGTAATTCTCACTCCATCTAATCAGATATGGCTCTTTATCATCATCATTATGCTTTATGACAATGTCATTCTCGAAGATCAGTTTGCTGTTCTTATCAGGCATTGCGGTGCACTGGCAGATGGTAGATGGATCAACGGCATAAAATTCAACATCCGTATCTTCATACGCTTCAATTTCTCTGATCTCTCCGTCTTTGTCATAACTTGGCAATCCGTATACCCATCTTCCATTATCAATCCGCTTTGCGCGGTATAAATGTCTATTCTCCATCACGTTCCACCTTTTTTCCTTTGCAAAATCCTCTATGTTCATGCACGGAGAAAGAAATACTTCCGGTCTGCTTCATGTAAGTCAATTTTTCTCCGGTCAACTCACATTTATGTTTACGTTCATTCAAATACTGACATCTTCCATCACAATACATCGCTTTCCCCCTCCATTTCTTTCAACTTGGCTTCGGCTTCCTCGTATGTAAGAAAAACAGTTTTACCTATCTCACTTACCGGAAACTCTGGCGTATCTTCACCATATCCGCCCCAGAGTTCTGAATGGTTTGAATGATAAGAAGCTCGGATATACAACACATCATCCTCATATTCAAAACCATACACTTTTCTCACATCAATGATGTCTTCCGGTGTCTCCCCGGCTCCTAATCTGTCCTCTACACATTCACGATAAAACTCGTAGAGCTTGTCTCCTTTGTTGCATGGGAAAATAATCATTCTTCCCTGTTCCTCGGCATCCTCATAAGTGGCAAGCTTATCAAGTGCCATTCTGTTATGATGTGCAGTCATTTCACATGGTTCAAGGTGTGCATTACCATTCTCTGCATCCTTAAACCAAACCATATCACTGTTTTTTGAACGTATTGTTAATCTCTCCATGCTATCCCTCACTTTCTGCCTTAAGCCATTGTTCCACCTCTGTAACAGAACACATTGCTACGCCGCCCTCAATGGTCTTTACGCTACCCTGCTCATATGTTTCGATTGAGCAAAGGAAATCTAAAAGTTCTTCATCCGTCATGCTCCGGATCCGGTCTGCATTGGTCTGCGGTCTGCATTCTTTCACAATCTCAAAGCACTCACCTTTCCAAGCTAAAACATTTTCTAGCTTATAGGAACTGTAGCCAACATGATAATAGTCCTCTCCGATTTCCTTGTACTTAATTTCGTAATACGGCGCTTTCCCTGTCGTTGTGACGATAACATCTAGGCAAGAAACTTTAATGCGTTCCGTTTTGCTATCCCGTGCCGCAGTTCTTATACACTCAATCATGACTTTCCTCGCTTTCCCTGTACGGCTCCGGCAGTGGCATCCAAGCATTCACGAACAAATCGTATTCCACATAACTTTTCTCATCGTCCCCCGGATAAAATGCACCGTTTCCGTCCTTATCAGCTTCATATCTGCCAATGTCCGGCAATGTAAAATTTTCAAATGAAATCATGATATATTTATCATCCTCCGGCAGTCTCTCTGTTACCGGAATCCACCCACCAGTCTTTTCTTCCTCTGCCAGAATCCTGTTTACCTCTTCGCTTTCTGCCAGCTTGGCATACATCCAACTAGATACAATTTCTCCGCTCCATGACGTTGCGCCGTTCGCCCAAGTGTACACCATTCCGTTTTCATATTTTGCAAAATATCTCTTTTTCCATTCTGACTCAGCAGCATCTTTTCGATCTGTTACCAACACTGGTGTATCGACCGGAACTTTACTCCAATCAACCGGCGGTTCAATCGGTTCGACATATTCGCTATTCGCTCATTTTCTCGTCTTTATTTCACAATCTCTTATTGTGCCGCCATTAAAATTACACTCGTTGCACTGTGTTTTTCTGCAATTTTCCAGCTTTCCATTAACGACGGCAATGTTCCCCCCATTGCACGCGATTTCAATAATCTCTTTTGCATACTTCTCTCTATTCAGCATCTTTCTTCTCCTTCCCATACCGCAACTGATACGGTACTTCTCTGAATCTTTTCAAAGCATCTTGGTCCGGGTGCTTTGTCGGCATTGACAAGTTATTATTCATTTTTCCGATAATTGCGCGGCGTTTCTTACCTTCTTTCCACATTTATATCTCCCCGCTCCTTTCATCACAGTCACAATCTCCCGGTACTCTCTTTCTCTTTTAGAGATTTCCCGATCAAGTACATCCAACCGTCTAAACAGTGCTGCCGTATACTCTTCGTCCGTCAGCTCCGTTGTTCTTTTCTTACCTTTTGCCGCAAGTGGCAACCGCACCTGTTCGCCGTTGTGCATCAGAATCTTAATGATCTCCAATCGCGGCACACAATTTAAATCTGCTAAAATCTGCAACTGGCTTGCTCTGTCCTTTGCGCTGCGGTACTGCCTGCAAATTTCTCCCTCCGTCATATTCACTTCAACCACCTCCCGGTTGTGAATTTAGCACCTGTTTTTCTAATTCGTCATAGTCATACTGACGATGATTAATATTACTAAAAGCATTGCTTTTGCCCTTATGCCCTGTTGCTTTGCCAGGCACATAGTTCTCATCCAGATAATCTATATAGCCACTGTTAAAAAATGTGCTCCCGTACTGTGCTTTCCGCCAGTCGGCGTCCTTCTGCAATTCAAGACTGTAGCGGTCAATCGCTTTAACAAGCCTATCTTCCCCGATTGCAAGTAGCCGTTTCTTTTGGGTATCCGATACCTGTCCTTTGCCTTTTTTGTTCGGATATACTTTCCACAGACGTTCGAACAACGCTTTGGCATCCGCCAAAGTATTTTTATTATTATCATTAACATTTACAGTAACATTAACATTATCAGTAACAGGGTTATTTTGCTTTTCAGAAAAACCATTTGCTTTTTTTGCTTTCTCTTGTTTTTGTGAAATATCTTTTGTTTTTGGTCTGCCACCAAGTTTTCCGGCTTCCCGACGTTTCTCAATCTTCTCTAAATATGCGGCAGTGTCACGATCTATCCTTGATTTGATAAAGCTGAATGCCATATTGGTCATGCCGTCCATTTCCGGCAGTTCATCCCCTGACGCGTAACACAATACTGCCGTCAGGAGTGCTCCGCGCTGTTCCATCGTAAGCAGTTTTATATGTTCCAGATACTCCGCATACAGGACAAAGCTGCTCTTTTCATCCGTCAAGACATCACCCCGTTTCCAAGTCCTTAAGAAGCTCTCTCAGTGACATTTTTGCCTGCACCTGTGTAAGTTCCGTAATGGTCACTTCAATTCTTGGATTGTCCTTATCCACGTCCGTATCAAAGTAAAAATGCGGTATATATTTCTGACCATCATCTTTGATTACCCATGCTTTTTTCAAGCTGTCCTGCACGAACTTGGCGGCGCAGGACAAAATGTTATCATTATCCCTGCGGCGGTCTTTTTCATAAAACTGATAGTAGATCAGAACCGGATCCGTAATATGTACACCGGGAAGTTGCTGCCTTATATACCAGATGATAGAATCCTCGCTTTTCTTTTTCATCCGTCCGCCCTTGCGGGGATTCGTCCGGTTGGCGGCTGTGTAATCATTCAGACCATCCAACCGTCCGGGAATCGTAAATTTATACTCCATTGACACCACCCATTCCCGCATTACAGCTTCTTATTTCAAGGATTGTATTATTACTTGGATTCCATCCTTCGACATATTCAACAGCTTCCTGGTATCTCTTGGTTGGAATATTATTTCTGGAATTGACTCTGAAATAATCCTGAATATCATGATTACACTCAGAAAACACCTTTTTGCTCATTTCCTTATACGCCGGTGCTTTTTTACCACCAAGAACCTCAATCACTCTTTTATTTACAGTTTTCTTTAATTCCTGCTGCTGTTCATAATCAATGGTCATGGTATTTTCAAGATGCGTGATTCTCTCTTCATGTCCATCGATCATACCAAGCTGTACACGCATCATCTCCTGTGGTGTCATTGGCTTCTGATAGGTGCCGGTTCTTCTGATCTGTGGCAGCACTTCTGATGTTACCCAATGTTTAAATCTTTTTGCTGAATCAAGTTTGCTGCCGAAAATCAATGCATATAAACCAGACTCGTTTATAATGACCTGATTTGGGTTTCCTCTCCTTTTTCCGTCGGAAATCACGACGGTATTCTTATCCTCATCCATAACATGTGTCGCAAGCGCATCTCTCGTATTTGAATAACCAAGTGCTTCTGCAACGTCTTTCCCAACAAACCACGGCTCTCCATCTATGGCAACTGTCCGGATTTCTCCAAACTCTCTATTCTTAAAAATCTCTAACTGATTCAATATCTTCTCCTTCCCCTCCGGCACCCATCGGCACCGGAGATCATGGCTCTCGATAATACTGTGATATATTATTTTTCGCACGAATTGTTTCTTAAGGTGTTTCAACCCTACAAATAACTTTTTCCATATCTCTTTCGGAAAGCATCCCTGGCATCATCCTCGTTCACATCCTCATGTTCTACGATATAATGCTTTTCCCATGCAAGCTGACCGATAATGTGCATCAACACACTCATTTCCTTATTACGGTGCACGCTCATGTTCCCCTCATGATGCTCATAGGATAACGGCACCCACAAACCATCTTCGTCCGATAACCGGCGGTTCGCTGTCCCCTCAAAGATATGATGCCTGTGCACGTTCGGCGTGCCGTCAATCATGTCATACCCGGCATATTTCATATCAACAACAATAGAATCTTTCATCTACACCTCCCCGATCAATTCACTTGACCAGATAGGTCTATTCAATACTTTCGTATGCTTGCAGTAATCACAATGTTCACAACGCATCGGCTCTACTGCTCCACTTTTCAGCATAAGGATGGTTGATACGTTGTGCTCAACCTCTGTAAGTGCTTCATCAAGCAGGCTCTGTTCCACAGCGATCACCTGTATATCAGCCTCTTTTTCTTTTGAGACTGCTGCAATAAAAAATGGAAGCTTCTTTCCAGTATTGATTTCAACAACTTTCTGATAAACTGCGCCCTGAATGTAATAACCCCATTCTGCAAGGAAATTAAGGTGTCCTGTATCTGGATGATAAAATTCCTTGGTAATACTCTGACAGGTTTTCAGATCCACAATGCATTTGCCTGGATGGTAACTGTCAATTTTGATTTTCCACTTTGCACCAAACATATCCGCTGTCATGATGACCTGTTTTTCGCCACTCATGTACTGCATAAACAGTGCATCCCTTTCACATCGGTTAATCATCTCATTTGCCTTTACATACTCGGCTTTCAGATTTCCATCCTTTTTAAACATGCATGGATGCTGCGCTTTGAATAAATCAAGCGTTCCCTCAAAATGTGCATCTACATAAGAACCGACCATCAATGCTGTGGAATCTTCCATAGCCTCCACCCATGTACCATTTAACTTTGCAAGGGCATATTCTTCACAGCCAGGCTTACCATATGTACCCATGAAATCTTTATACTGGCTGACAGATAAATACTCTTCATTTGCCTCACGGCTGTAATAATTCTCACTCGTTAATAACATTATCAAATACCTCCGATGCTTCTTTTGCGATTTGTGCCTGTCTGGAATCTGCGAATGGATCCGGCACATCTTTTTCAACAGGGAAATAATCTTCTGTCTTTGCCTGTCCGTTTTTCAAAGCTGTGTATACTCCCCATAAGTCGGTACACTCGTCAGCACCAAAATCTCCCATGTTCCGTCCTGCATATTTTTCGATCTGTTCTTTTGTAACTCCAAAATCTTTTTTAAACAGCTTTTCAATCTTGTTAATCTTCTCCTGACTTGGAAGTTCTCCATAGCTTTTTTTCTGTGTTTCTTTACATTCATTAACAGCCATATCTACAACGTCTCCCGGAATAACTCCAAGTATACAGGCTCTCATTCTTCTTGCACCGAAGTTTGCGGTAGCCTCATAAATATCCCTGCTGTCAGTAAGCGCATACGATCCATTTCTTGTATCCCTTTTATGCTCAACACCGAAAATCTTTGTCACACGGGTATTTGTCTCTAAATCCCACGCATATGCCATCATTTCTGATTTTCCGTCTTTCTGCTCTAACTCGATAATTCCATAGTCGATGTTTCCCCAGTTCTGAGCTAATGACTCCGCCAGACGGACCGATGGTCCGCTGACATTCTGCCCGCCTCTTGGATATGAATAAATTGCCTGTTCTGCTAACGTGGCTCTCTGACAACTCCTTCTTATCTTTTCTACTGCTTCATATTCATCTCTGGGAAACTTCTTAGCCATAAAGATGGCGCCCTGAACTTCCTGTGTCTGTCTGTTTACCATCATTTCTGTCTGTGATGTCTTAGGTGCAACTGCCGTCTGCTGCCCTACTGATACCATATTATCCATGCCATACCTCCTATAATGTAACTACCGTCATTGTGTCATCATCTGTTGTTCTGGTCGCAATAAACTGCAACCCTTTGTTTTTGCATTTCTGATACAGTTTTTCACGCAGATCTGTTGCAAGTTTCTCCACTCCATCGATCAGGATGATATTTAAACCGTTCGGGTTCTGAATTGCCACATCAATGCAGAGATCCAGTTTTTCTCCCTCTGACAGGTTCGATACCGGCAGACCGTTAATCAATGGCGTTCCATTTTCTACCGTCAGACCAGCGATCGGAATCGTACAGTTCGTAAGGATTTCCCCCGGAAGCGTTCTCGCTTTTTCAATCTTATCTGTAAGCTCCTGTGACTGTGCCTGCATTTCCTCGATTTCGCTCTGCAGACGGAGCATTCTTTTATATTCATTGATATGAGACTGCATTTTTTCAATCTCCTGTGCCTGCTCCTGCAATGCTGTCACATCCTGTGGCTGCTTGTCTGCATATTCTGCATACTCGGCGATCTCTGCATCAAAACGTGCCACATTCGCTTTGTAAGTCTGTTCGATGACTTCCAACTTATCTGATTTCTTAGATGCAAGCTGTTCTTTTTCCGTCTCATAAGCTCTAATCTGTTCATTTAAAGATGCAATGGATTTATCAATCTGGTTTGCACGGTTAGCAATTTCACGATCCAGTGCTGTGATCTCAATCTCACGATCCGCATCAAACTTTCTAATCTTACTATCGCGACTGTCTCTCAACAGTTTTGCTCTCTCGATGGTCTGATTTTCTTTCTGCATACGCTCGATCTGACGATAAATATCTCCGGCGCTTGCCTGTTCCCATTTTTCAACGTCATATCCAACTGGGATACCATTTGCGATCTCTTCCACAAAAGCTTTTTTATTTCTGATATCGCGGTCAATATTACGGCGGTTCTGATAATAATCGCCGTTCTCTGCCTGAATATCATTCAGCACAGAAAGAATGTTCTGATCGTAAGAAACCCACGCCGGAATCTCCCCGAACCACTCCTTGATTTTGTTCATATCCCACGGATACTCGATCATATCAAGGATGATCGCATTCTGCTGCTTTTTATCCATGTTCATAAACTCGATAGGATTCAACTGCAACGGTGTGAATAATTCCTTTAAAAACGCTTCTGGACTTCCTACCTCTAAACCATCTCTTTTCACTGACTTATAAGGTGCCTTTCCTATTCTGACCTTACGATCAATGGAAAGTCCGGTATCCGTTTCAACGATAATCTCGCCCTCGTTCTCTCCCTTATGTACGATATAGTCGCGATCACTCTTATTGGTAAGCGCGTACTTAATTGCATCCAGCACAGAGCTCTTGCCTGTACCATTTTTACCGGACAGCTCTAAAGAACTTCCATCTGCCTCATACTCTCTGATTCCGAAAAGATTTTTGATTTTAATTTTTGTAATATTACTCATGCTTGATCTCCTTTAATATCTGTATTCTCTTGTCACTTTGTCCCCATCGTTCTCAATCATGATGGATAATTCTGTCTCAGTATTGAGACAAAACCTGCTTCTTATATCTCCGTTGGATGTACAGACAATCGCTGCCACTCCCTCAACGCCGATTTCTTCTAAAACCTCACTCAAATGCTGCAACTCTTCAATAAGATTTTCCTCATCCTTACTGCACAACTTAATTTTTGACACTTATAAATTCCTCCATTTCCATCTGCGTCCAATCCGTTGCCCGGATCATCCGCTCCATCTGTTTTTCACGCTCCTGCCATTCTGTCTCTCCGGTTATGCAGTCATCACACACTCCGTTACGACCTTCGCCCGGATCCATGGAACAGCCACAGCGTTTGCATTGTTTCTCATACATTGACACAACCTCAATTCCAGTGTTACAATAAACGCAGAAATACTTGGTATTTCCACGATTGAAATAGCACCTGTACTCGCCAAAGTTATCAGGGTGCTATTTTTTTATCCTCGATCAACACCATATCCCCATCCAGCTTGTCCGCCTGATGAAAATAAAACATCTCGATCTGCATCTCTCTTCTGCGCTCCGACAGAACTCTCAATCCATATCCAGCTCCGGCGATAAATCCACCAAGGATACAGACTGCTCCGGCGTAGTACATGTATACTCCGTCACTGTCGAGACAGCACATGGCAAGCATTGATATAATCCCGCCGGTTGCCATGATGATTTTAGATAACCGTTTCACACACTACCACCTCCCCGATCCTGCAATCTTGCATCTCCATTTTTCAAAATTCTCCGTGTCAAATACTATCGTGCTATTCGGTTTTGCAGGGTTCATTTTCCACGCATATGTCTGCCCTTTTCGACGGAACGCGTAAAGTAAAAATTCCCTTGGAAACCCCATCTTTTCAAGCTCTGTTGCTTTCATTACTGGTTTTGGATAATTCATCCAGCCACCTCCCTACTTTACCGGAATACCGATCACACTCTCCATCAGGTCAATGTGCTCTGCGGTTATGTGCACTTCGGTATGTGGATCATGGTTCTTTTTCAACCAGTCGACTACCGGCTTACACAGTTTTTCTAACTCTTCTGCTTCGCTCATATTTCTCCTTTCTCGTTACATTTCTTTATTTCTCCATCTGTGGTACAATCTCCTTACAGGACGTTGCCGCGTCCGAGTATCATGAAAGGAGATATGCTTATGTCTGAGAAATTACATGACTTAACAATTCTTTATTTGCAAAAGTCAGATATTTCAAACCTCACCCCGGAACAGCTTTTTGACAAGTACAATGAGGTCTACAATCAAATGAAGGCTTATCAAAAATCCAATAAAGACTCGAATGTCGCTGTTCTTAAGTGATTTATACAGCTCTGCTAAAGCTGTTGATTCTCCACTAAGATCTTCACTGCAGGACTCCTTTGCTATCTTTTCCATCTGATATCGAAGGAGTTCCTTCTCTGTAGCTTCAGAAATTTTAATTCCTTTTCTATATTTCACTCAATCATCTCCCTTCTCAATAGGTTTTGCTAATCCCGCTGATGCTTCGGACTCGATTTAGAGAGCGTCTTCTGACTTTTCTCCAAAACATCGGTCATACTTTCCATAATTTGGCTTGTAATAACTGTGGCATCACTTTTATTTCTGAGTATCTTCTCAATGCGCTTCAAAGTACTGTCAATGCTTTGGAGCGTTTCTTCTACTGTTAATTTACTCATTCTACTCGCGTCCTCTTGACTTATTAAACAAGCAGCACATAAGAAAGCTACTTCTTCTCTTGAAAAGGACTGCTTCCTGCCCGAAGTGGTCTTTTTCTTTTTTGTCTTTCTCACTCAATCACTCTCCCTTCTATTACTTTATTGAACTGATGTTGTGGTATCTTCTAATGCTCCACCATTCGCCATATTACGGTTTAACCGTTATTTATGGGTAAAAAAATAAGTTCACTATAAGATACACCATATACCTGTTCCATCTTTTGGATAATCGGAACATCCGGATATGACTTTCCTCTCTCATAGTTACTAAGCGTATCTGGCGTAATTCCAATAAGTTTTGCCGCTTTTACTTGCGTCAGTCCCTTATTTACCCTCGCGCTTTTTAACGTAATTGCCATGTTTTTATCACACCCCTTTCGTTTTGTCTGAAATTAATATACTACGGTTTAACCGTAATGTCAACGGTTTTTTCGTATTTTTTTTAGAAATATATTGATTTTTTTACGGTTTCCCCATATAATTTAATTACATCAAATAAGAAAAGAGGTGTCTACATATGAGCGGACTCGGCAATAAAGAAATAATGGCCAAAAATATTCGACATTATATGGAGCTTAAAGGTAAAGACCGCAATCAAATATGTAAAGATTTAGGATTTAAATACACAACTTTCACTGATTGGATAAATGGAAATACCTATCCAAGAATTGATAAAATTGAATTAATGGCAAATTATTTTGGAATTACTAAGGCAGATTTAGTTGAAGAAAACGGTTTATCCGCAAGAGATAATCGTGACATAAAAAAAGATCTTGATAATATCATGGAAAAACTAACATCTAAGGAATATGGTCCAGCTGCCTATGATGGCGAAGACCTATCAGAAGAATCAATGGATTTATTCCGTGATGAACTAGAAATTGCTTTAAAACGTTTAAAACTTATTAATAAAGAAAAGTACAATCCAAACAAGAACAAAAAGTAGGTGATGATTCTTTTGGATAATAAACAAATTAAACAAATTGTTTCTTATTATTGTAAAAAATTTAATACGAGAAATCCATTTGAAATAGCAGATTATCTTGGAATATTATACCAAATAGGAGATATCGGATGCTCTGGTTGCTATATGTTTCTAAAAAATCATAGATATATATTTCTCAATCAGAATTTATCAGAACCCGAAGCAAGAATGGTAATGGCCCACGAACTTGGGCACGCCGTCATGCATCGAAAAGAAAACTGTTATTTTATCCGCAACAAGACGCTTTTACTTAATTCCAAAATAGAAATCGAAGCAAATTCTTTTGCTGCAGAACTTCTTATGCCAGATGAATTGATATGGGAGTATCCAGACATGACACTAGATCAGATTGCTCGAATAGCAGGTTATTCTGAACAAATAATGAAATTTAAGAAATTGTAAGTAACAACATTCATACCCACATATATAAATTCAAACGATCATACTTGAACTATGTAAATAAACCAAATGAAAGAAGGAACAGAGTTATGAGAGAAGATACAAAAAAATGTATTCAAGAATTTCAAATCAAAACTTTCGGAAATGCAAAAAACATTGAAAAGGCAGAAACACTGGTTGATGCAAATGAAGTAATTAGATATATTGCTCCAACAAACATCATAACCTTATCAACTTCATCACTAAAAAAAGAAAAATTTCCGGGTATCGTTATACTTACAAATAACAGGGTTATTTTCGATTTCCAAGTACTAAATAATAATCATTCTGAAATTTTTTCAGTCAGTGAAATTCGTTCCATTGAATCAAGCGGAAATAGTCTCACCGGTGGACATATAATAATTCATACAATATCAAAAGATTTTGATTTCTTAGTAACTTACAAAAAGGATATCATTCAAAACATACAACGAACATTTGATGCCATTCGCGCAACTGCAACTCAAAAACCAATTCAACAAACAACAACTATATCCGAAGCTGATGAACTGGCAAAATTTAAGAAGCTGTTAGACCAAGGAATTATCACAGAAGAAGAATTTGACGCAAAGAAAAAACAGATATTATCCTTATAAAGATTATCACTAATGTAAAAACAAGGGAGTATCTATGAAAAAAGTATTTTCCATTAAGGCTAGCAGGATATAATGAATGGATTATGAAATTTAAAAGATACACAAAATAAACATTTGCTTTCAATAAAAAAAACGTCTTTCGTCGAACTGACGTTTGATTATTGGAGGTACATATGAGTGAAAAAATAACACAAGCTGAAGCAGACAAATTATTGAACATGTTAAAACATTCCCTTATTAATGAAATTATTTTTCCTGAAAAAGGAAATTCTACAGAATTTAATGTAAGAGGTTCCTCAACTAAAGACATATTTGCAATCAAAATATATCGTGGTAGAATTAATCATAATAAATATGAAATAGGGGCAAGAATAATAAAAAACAATGTTATGTTACTAGAATTACATATCAATCCAGGAAAACCACATCAAAATCCAGATGGCACAAAATTAATAGGCTCACATTGGCATATTTATACCGAAGAATACTATCGAAGTCTAGCCTTTCCTGCTGATGACATTCAATCTGATGATTTTGTAAATAACACCATTCTTTTTTTAGATAAGTTCAATGTAATAGACAAACCAACTATACACTATCAGCTTGAATTATTGCCTTAAGAAAGGAGAAATACAATGAACATAGAAAAATATATTGATGATTATGTAAATTGGTTAAAAAATGAAATCACATTTACACAAATTGGAGAATATTACGAAATCAATACTCCTTTCTTAGATTCAAGTAATGATTATCTCCAATTCTATGTTAAACAAGATGGCAATAATATTTTTTTCACAGACGATGGATATACACTAAATGATTTAGAAAATTCTGGATTTAAAATGACACCAAACCGAAAAAAACAGTTAACTACGATTTTAAACCAATACGGTGTTCGCTTAAATAAAAAAGAATTAGTTCTATCCGCACCAGCAATCGAATTTGCAAAAAAGAAGCACGCCTTTACTCAATGTATATTAAAGGTAAATGACTTATATCTGACATCGCGTTCAAAGGTTACTTCATATTTTTTGGATGATATCCAAGACTTTTTTCAAGAGAGAGAAATTTATTGTTTTGCAAATATGCAATTCGTTGGTAAGTCCGGATATGCTCATAACTATGATTTTGCAATACAACGCACACGGAACATGCCTGAAAGACTCTGCCTTGCAATAAATAATCCTTCGCGTACTTCTCTCAGTAGCACGATTTTTGCATGGAATGACACAAGACCTGCAAGACCACAAAATTCAAAATTAATAGTTTTTTTAAACGATTCAAATTCGATAAGTAAAAATGTTGAAGATGCATTTCGTAACTATGAAATAGACACCATCCGATGGAGCGAACGCGAGCAAGCTAAAAATATCACTTTATTAACTGCATAAAAATCGCCTCTGGTACTGGAATACCAAAGGCGAAATACATTGCTCCGAAGATGCAATGCCCTGAACAAGCATATTGTATCATTCGGAGCAGCCAAACGCAAGCGGAACACCAGTTCTCTGCTGGCTGTTATTTTTATACCCAAAAAACGGGTCGATTTCGACACCTTTAATATCAGAAAGGATGATACTATGGCAAAAGCAAAATACACAAAAAACTCTCGTGGCGAGTATGAAACCAAGATCTGGGACGGCACTTACAATGCTGACGGCAGCAAACATCGTAAACGTCTCGTCTCAAAGAAATCCAGTGCTGATCTGGAGCGACAGGTAAATCAGTTGAAAAACGATGTGGAAAATGGTCAGTATGTTCAGGGAACCGACGTGACTTTTTTAGAGTATGCACGAAGCTGGCTTAAGACAAAAAAGGCTGCCCGTGAAATGAATACTCGGAAAATGTATGAAAATATCATAGAAACGCATCTATCCTTTTTAGAGGACGTCCGTTTGTGTGATATCCGAAACAGCCACTTCCAGTTGGCTATCAACAATGCACTGGATAAGCCACGGACTTGTGAACAAATAGAAGTTACTTTTAAACAGATCATGAAAATGGCTGTAGCTGATAATTATATCGGCATCGGAATGTACGACAAGATCTGCGCAGACATCAATCTGCCAAAGTATGTCAAAAAAGAAAAACGCCCTCTCACGTCTGAGGAAAAAGAAGCTATTTCAAAGGCGGATTTCACAAACAGGGAGAAAGCGTTTATCTATATTATATATTCCTGTGGATTACGCCGTGGGGAAGCTCTGGCACTGTCAAAATTCGACTTTAAATCGGAAAGTGGCAAATACTTCGTCTCGATCACAAAAACGCTTATTTTCCCGAAAAACGCGTCGGAGATTAAGCAGATGCCAAAAAGCGATCACGGATTTCGGTCTGTTCCAATCCCTGATACTACCGCAGCCTTTTTAAAAGAGTACATCTCTACTCTTCCCGGTACATATCTGTTTACCTGTCGTGACGGATCAAACATAACGCATTCCGCTTATGTAAAAATGTGGGGGGCCATAGTAAAGAAAATAAATTATGCTGCAGGCGGTACTGATGCTTTTCCTGTCGTGTCCGGTCTGACTGCACACATCTTCCGACACAATTACTGCACGAACCTATGTTACCAGGTACCGGCAATCAGTATAAAGAAAATTGCTCAGCTAATGGGAGATACAGAGAAAATGGTACTGGATGTATATAATCACATCATGGAAGAAAAAGAAGATGCCGCAGCCGTTGTAAATGATGTTTTGGCAATCTGATTTGCGGACACAATGCGGACATTAGGGTCAAAAAACACCTTGCGGACGCAATGCGGACATTAAAAACCATCAACTTTTGATTACTTTTTACTACTTTAAAAATCACAAAAAAATAGCGGAAAGCCTTGATTTTACTGGCTTTCCGCTATATCCATCTTAATGAGACATCGGGGATTCGAACCCCGGACAACTTGATTAAAAGTCAAGTGCT
>ENA-ORUA01000162-ORUA01000162.1-human-gut-metagenome-genome-assembly--contig:-NODE-162-length-70511-cov-8.984941_pt1 | contig 70511 bp, 62 predicted proteins | sample MGYA00242076_ERZ509201 | MGnify/ENA primary metagenome ERZ509201 (study PRJEB26280, sample SAMEA2338863) | human gut metagenome | biome: human gut; feature: human-associated habitat; material: faeces...
TGCTTGCACAGGCTAACCAGTCTAATCAGGGTGTTCTTTCACTTCTTCAGTAATATTTTGATGAATAAGTCGTTTGTAAATATATAATTAATTAGTTCAATACATATAAAAATGGGGTTGTCGCAATGAAAAATCTCTTACAAAGTATAGATAAAACTTCTATAGCTTGTCTGAAATTCGTTAATGCGACAACCCATTTTGTTTTAGTTTAACAATGAGCCAAAGCCTATACTTGTAGAATATTGTGATAAATTAAGAAACATACTCTGCAAGTTTTTATAATTTTTGAGTGCTAAGTTTAGTGAAATATTTAACAGAAGTTCAAGAGTTATATAGTGTATAGTAGTTTAAAGTTCTTCTGGCATAGTCCATTGTTTTGCTTGTTGCTCGTATTCAAGACTATTGCTCATGTATATATCACTAAGGTATGTATCATTAGCTAGTTTTGCTTTTTTTGAAGCTAGGCGGTAACACTCTGCTATTTCAAAGAGTGGTTTGTTGCCATTTGCTCTAGTGTCAATTATAGCAGTTGTTTCAGAAGAAGCATTGATAAACCATAATATAGCTTCTTCATAATCTTCTAAATTCTTAAAGTAAAGCCCTAACTCCATACATATTTCCGAACAAGGTGTGACAGCAACATTTTTAAGGCATATCTTAAAGAAATTGTTGTAATCATTTTCAATTCTATATATTCTTGCAAGTGCGCAGGATATATTTTCACGACATTCATCAGAATGTGTTTCGTTATTTAGCATATTATTGAAAATGTCTTTGAAAGGAAGAAAATCTGTATCTTCACCTGATATAAAAAGTTCTTTACAAAGCATAATAATAACGTAGTCGGCAAGGACTTCTCCACGATTAACAGCATTGATAAAGGTAGTAAAGTCACGTTTGTTGTGAATATTTTCTGGCATATGTAGAATTTCTATATCACTATCAAATACAACGGGATTAAGGCGTATTGTTTCGTGGATTGGCGATATCCAAGTAAATGTTCTTAAGCGCTTAAAAAGCTTAGGACGATATTCTTTTTGGCAATTGTATACAGTGTTAAATTCATTACTGTTGACGTATTTCATTTGAACTATGTCTATATCGGGGATTAATGTATTTTTTAAACGTAATAGCTTGAGAAAGTTTTCGTGGTCTAGCACTTCGTCGGCATCAGCAGAAAAGATATAATCACAAGTTGCTTTTGAAAATGCAAAGTTTCTTGCAGCAGAAAAATCTCCACACCATTCAAAGTTGTATATCTTATCTGTATATTCAGAAGCAATTGCTAGAGTGTTATCTGTTGAGCCTGTGTCAACGATGATTATTTCATCACTTATATCTTTGTAGGAGTCAAGACATCTTTTTAAAATATTTTCTTCATTTTTAACTATCATACATAGGCTAATTGTAATCATATTTTTTCCTTTCACACATTGATATAATAAAATTATAAGTAGAATTATTCTTATAGTCAATGAGAAATGGCATTTATTGTTGTGTGAAATGTGAAGCTTTATGATATTGTTATGAAAATAACAAAAAAATTGATAAAAGTAGTCGTTTAGGCACTTGTTTTATGGAAAGTGGATAAAAAGATATATAAAAACATTATTAACTTTATTAAAATATCACAAAAATATCATAATATTTTTGGTGCAATTTTTTGCATAATTTTGTTGAATTTTGACGAAAGTTGGCTATAATACAAATTAGAGAAACAGTACTGTGAAAAATTTAATATTTAATATAATCTTATATTGTAAGACAGGTATAGGATTATTAAAAATGAAATAGATTTTGATATCTGTTTCATTGCAAAGGAGGAATGAGTTATGATTAGCTTTTTCATTTGTCTTATTTTATTAATTGGCGGTTACTTTATCTATGGTAAGGTTGTAGAGAATACATTTGCACCTGACGATAGAGAGACACCAGCAATTAAGATTAATGATGGTGTTGACTATGTTGTAATGCCACAATGGAAGTTGTTTTTGGTACAGTTGCTTAATATTGCAGGCTTAGGCCCAATATTTGGTGCTATGCAGGGTGCTTTGTGGGGTCCTGTAGTATTCTTATGGATTACATTTGGTACAATCTTTGCAGGTGGTGTACATGATTACTTCTCTGGTATGCTTTCAGAAAGAAATGATGGTGCATCTATTTCAGAAGTCTGTGGTATTTACCTCGGTGGCTTTATGAAGAATGTAATGAGAGTATTTAGTGTTGTACTTCTTGTAATGGTTGGTACAGTATTCGCAGTTGGTCCTGCCGGACTTATAGTTACATTATTTAAGAATGGTAACGTATCAGGTATTGTAACAAGTACAGAGTTTTGGCTTTGGATAATTTTAGCATACTACTTTGTTGCAACATTTATTTCAATTGATAAGATTATAGGTCGTATCTATCCAGTATTTGGTATATGTCTTATAATTATGGCTCTTGGTGTTATTATTGGTATATTTACACATTCAGAATATCAAATTCCTGAAATCTGGTCTAACTTTACTAATATGCACCCAAAGGGAACTCCAATATGGAGTGTTATGTTTATTACAGTTGCGTGTGGTGCTATTTCAGGTTTCCATGCAACACAGTCACCACTTATGGCTCGTTGTATGAAGTCAGAAAAGCAAGGACATTTCGTATTCTATGGCGCAATGGTAGCAGAAGGTGTTATTGCTTTAATATGGGCAGCAGCAGGTTGTTCTATATATGAAGTAACAGATGGCTTAAGCACAGGCTTAAGTGCAATTCTTGCAAATGGTCAGTCAGCCGCTATATATGATGTTTGTTCTAAGACAATGGGGGGTATCGGTATAGCACTTGCTATGATTGGTGTTATTGTCTGCCCTATTACATCAGGCGATACAGCATTCAGAAGTGCAAGACTTGTTCTTGCTGATTGGTTTAAGGTAGACCAGTCAAAGTTTACAAAGAGATTAATGCTTTGTGTACCTTTACTTGCAGTTGGTGCTATAGTAGGACATCTTGATTATACAATAGTATGGAGATACTTCAGTTGGACAAACCAGACACTTGCAATGATAGTATTATGGACAGCAAGTATGTTCTTATTTAAAGAAAAGAAGAACTACTGGATTACAACAGTACCAGCAATATTTATGAGTGCTGTTTCAATGACATATTTCTTCTATGCACCAGAGTGTCTTAACCTCGGAACAACAGTTGCTTATCCAGCAGGTATAATCATCGCTGTAATTTTCTTTGGTATATTTATCTATGCTACAAAGAAACAGCCTAAGGCAGCTAATTAATTTGATACTAATTAAGAAAGTCTTTATTGATAAGCAAAAATGTGAGGGAGTTTATATAGTAATGAATAATATAATGCCGAGGCATATTGGTAGTGCTTCGGAATTATATAAATGATTTATAGTGTATTATTTAGTTCAAAGATAACAACAGAAGGGAGTTGGTTTTTATGTTATTTAAGCCACGTTGTTTGGGAAATGTATCACTAGATAAGGAAGAACTTATAAAAGACAAAAAGAATTGTAGAAAATTTGGCCCATGCGGTGTGGGAGAAAAGGCTATATATCTTAATAGCTTTTACTTTGACCGAGTATATTATATACCACTTTCTTCTGTAAAAAGAGTGTACAAAAGAGTAGCAATGAGTAAGGGTGGCTTTACTGGCAAGGGATTATTTGCAACAATTCCTTATTTAGTTGTTGAATATGACAATGGTGAGGAAAGACAGTGTAATTTTAAGTTTGAAGAAAATGTTGATTCTTTGCTTGCTTATTTAAAGCAGACTCACCCTTATATTAGGTTACACAGTGAGCAGGCAGAAAGGCGTTTAAAAGAAAAGGAACGTCTTAAGGCTAAGAAGAAAGCAAAGGTGCTTTCAAAGACAGCATTACAAAATATTGCTGTGCTTGAAAATTGTATGCAGTATCTTAATAGGAATGAGGAATTAAGTATTGCACTGAGCGCAGGAGCTAAGAAAAAGCGAGTGTATGACAGAAGTAATCCTGCTTACAAATGGGTTGCTTTAAGTATTACACTTTTGGGAGTTGGTTCATTGATTTATGGGGTGTATGCACTTGCTACACATGCAGGCTTTGCTATGTATTTCTTGTTATTTGGACTTGCGGCAATATTTTTATTTTCAAGTGCAAATGTACTTCCTACAGCAAAAAATAATAAGAAATATATAGAGCATAATCTTGAAAAAGCGATTGATGAAATGCAGGAGTACATTAAAAAATATCCTGATTTTCCGCTTCCAGCTTGGTATACTCACCCTGTAGTGTTAAAACGTATGATTGATATTATGCAGGAGGGCAGAGCTGAGAATATTGCGCAGGCTCTTGATATATTAAAAGCTGATTTACAGGCACTTAATTCTAGTGTCGCAGTAGAACAGGAAGAATATGACGAAGTAATGGCAATAAAGCCAATGTTTCTTGTAAGAAATTATCAGTAAAAAAGATTAAAAAAGAAGTCAAGTAGGTGAAAAATATCATCTACTTGATTTTTTTATGCGAACAATGAGTTAAATGCAGTTGTGACTTGAATAAAGAGAAAGTCTTTGACGCATTTAGGCAATGTACGGGGGAAATGGCTTATATTCTGCTACTTGAAGCACCTGTTTTATGAGTGGTGGCAATTTATGTGAATAACTAACCAAAGTTTTGCTTGACATAATAAAGATATACTTATATACTACATACGATGAAATATATTTCATTATACTATAAATTAATTATATAAAAATATAGTATAAATAATATGATAAAAATAGGAGATTAACATGGAACTTGCAATTATTACTGTAAAACAGGTTTTGGAACTTTTTGTTCTTATTATTTCTGGTATTTTTCTTTATAAGAAGAATATAATTAGGGAAGATGGAAAAAAGTTATTGTCGGATATTCTTATCAAGTTTGTTGTGCCATGTATGATAATTAATTCATATATGGGTAAGTTTAATGATGAAGTGCTTGACAATATAGGGAAGTCATTTATATATAGTATTATTTTATGTGTGCTAGGTATTGTTATTTCACTTGCTGTATCATTTGTGGTATCTGATGAGCATAAAGGTATTTTTAGATTTGCTTGTTCATTTTCTAATGCGGCTTATATGGGATTTCCATTGATAAGAGCTTTGTTTGGTGAAGAAGGTATATTGTATGCAAGTTCTTATGTTACAGTATTTAATATATTGTTGTGGTCAGTAGGGTATGTATTTTTTGCGGATAAGATGCCTATTAAAAAGTTGTTAAAAAATCTTATTACTTGTCCACCTATAATTGCAGTTGTTGTAGGGCTTATTATATATTTATTCAAAATACCTGTAACAAATATAATTGCTGACCCAATAAGCTCTGTAGGAGCTATGACAACTCCTATATCTATGATAGTTACTGGTGTTGCTATGGGTGAAGCAGGAATTGTTAGGTTGATTAAGCAAAAGCACTTGTTGTATGGATTATTTATAAGGCTTATATTAATTCCTATGGTAAGTCTTTTGGTGTTTTACATATTTAATATAAGTGGAATTGTTGCTACTGTAACTCTTGTTCTTGAAGCTTGTCCTTGTGCTGCTATAACGACTATGTTTGCAATTCAGTATGGACATGACCAAAAATATGCGGCGGCACTTGTTGTTATATCGACTATTTGCAGTATAGTGACATTGCCATTATATGTCTATCTTATAGGGATGATTTAACTTTATATTATAGGAAAAATAGTATGAAATTTTATAGTTGATGGATAAAAGCTAAGTAGTTCTAAGATGTGCGGTAATCACTGTTTTTTGACAGCACAACTAAGAACTACTAAACTTTTACCATATACTATAAAATTTCATACTATTTTTCTTATTTCTACTACATTTTGTTTATGATAAAAAATATTATTTGATTTGGAAGTTAGTGATTTTTTGTATTTGGAATTAGATAAACTTTTGTAGGATGGTAGGGAATATAAATATAGTTTATTGTTTTTGATATGTGTGTTTATTTATATTTTCATAAAATTAAAATTATAAAAACTAGTGAGTGACTTGTTGTGTATTTATTGTAAATCTGTTAAAATCACTTTATGCTTTGGCAGAAGAAAAGTGAGTTAGAATGGAGAATTTATGTTAAGAGATTGTACTTTGGAAGATATTTCCGATGGAAAGTTATATAGTGAAAATGATATGGTAAAGGCGGACACTAATAGTTGTAATGGGTGTAAGTCTGTTTGTTGTCATGGTATGGGGAAAACTATTGTGCTTGACCCTTATGATACATATAGATTGACAGCGCAGTTTAAGTGTAGCTTTGAAGATTTGCTCAAGGATAGGCTTGAATTTAATGTTGTTGATGGTGTTATACTTCCTAACCTTAAGATGTCAGAAGTAAATAATGACTGTTCATTTCTTGATGAGAATAGAAGATGCCAGATACATCTTAACAGACCTGGTATATGTAGGCTTTTTCCATTAGGAAGGTACTGGGAAGACGATGAGCATTTTAAGTATATACTGCAAGTTGGTCAATGTAAGAAAGACAATCTTTCTAAGATTAAAGTTAAGAAATGGCTTGATACACCTGACCTTGCTACATATAATTCATTTATTGTAAAATGGCATGTTTATTTAAAGAAAATTCAACGAGCAATTGTCAATTTGAATGATGAGCAAGTTAAAATTGTTACTATGTATACATTAAAGACATTTTTTATAACACCTTATGACCTTAATAAAGATTTTTATGAGCAATTTAATGTAAGACTTGATACAGCAGTTAAGGCGTTAGCATTGGATTAGAAAGTTTTGAAATGATAGTTAAAAGTTTATCGAGAGTATGTTTTATTTTAGGAGGAATTTTTAATTGAGAGAAACATTATTTACAATTGGGAGCTTTAAGGTTCATGGTTATGGAACTCTTATTGCTATTGGCTTTATTGTGGCAATGCTTGTTGCTGAGTATAGGGCAAAAAAGAATGGTCTTAAAGAAGAAGCAGTAGTTGACATTGCTATTATTGCAGGCGTATGTGGCTTTTTAGGAGCTAAGATTTTATATGTGATAGTAAGTTTTGACGAATTTTTAAAACAGCCGTTAGCTGTGCTTGGCTCATCGGGGTTTGTTGTGTATGGTGGAATAATTGGTGGTGTAGCAGCCGCTTATATTTATTGTAGAATTAAAAAGCTTAACTTTCTTGATTATTTTGACCTTGTTATGCCAGAGATTGCAATAGCTCAAGGTTTTGGACGAATTGGCTGTTTTCTTGCAGGGTGTTGTTATGGTCGTGAAACAGATTCTTGGTTTAGTGTTATGTTTCCTGATGATTGTAACTTTGCACCTGGGGGTGTACCTCTTATTCCAACACAGCTTTTATCATCAGCAGGTGATTTTCTTATAGCTGTGATATTGATTATTGTAGCTGTTAAGTTGAAGAATAAGTTACAATCTGGTAATATCGGTGAGCTTTATATGGTGCTTTATGGTATTGGGAGATTTGTTATAGAGTTCTTTAGAAATGATTATCGTGGAGCAGTTGGTTTTATATCAACATCTCAATTTATTTCTATATTTATAATTGCGTTTGCGGTTGTTTTGTATTTTGTTAATAAGAAGAAAAATGTGGCTTAGTTGTAGCTAACTAGCAAAATTAGATATTATTTTTGTGACAATATAATATATATTGTGTAAAATGTTATTATTATAGTATGTTAGCGGTTCTATATTAGGGTACATATTTATCATTCTAAAGATATATATTAAAATAGATACAATTCCATTAGCTATTAATAGTGTGTTGATTGTTTTAGTAGTGAATTTTTTTGTTAGTATGTATCTGTTGATAAATAATATTATAATTAATATAATCCATAAAAATATACAAGGGTTCATTGTTAATGCTTTGTGCCATCTAAGTGTTATAAGATAGTAAAATGCTCTGGTTATTCCACAACCTGGGCAGGGAAAGCCTGTGAATATGGCAATTGGGCATATTTTGTGGAATATAAGTTGATTTATAATGCAGGCTGTTATTATACTTAGAATAAGTGGGGCGTATTTTTTTAAGTCGTTTATGGTGTTTGTAAATATTTGTGAAAATGGTGTCATATAATAATAGTCCTTTATATACTTTTATATGAGAAAACTGGTATTATATTTTATAGTCGATGGATAAAAGCTTAGTAGTTCTAAGATGTGCTGATGTAAGTTAATGAAAACTGACGTGAACGCACTCAATGCGACATCGTGTCGCTGATTGCTTTACCGCACGTCCATGTGCGGTAATCACTGATGTTTGACAGCACAACTAAGAACTACTAGGCTTTTACCATATACTATAAAATATAATACCAGTTTTCTTATTTACATTTTGCTCAATATAAAATTAAGATAGGTGAAAATACTAAAAAAATAGTAGAATTGACGTATTTTTATATATCTTAATTTTATACAATTGAGCAAGGGTTTGTAGTGGTTTATTATAGTACTTTAGATAAGAAGTCTTTTAATCTATCTGTTTGTGGGTTTTCAAATATTTGTTTTGGTGTATTTTCTTCTTTGATTACTGTATCAGCAAAGAACATACATCTATTAGAAACTTCTCTTGCAAAGCCCATCTCATGTGTAACAACTATCATGGTCATTCCTGACTGAGCAAGTTCTTTCATAATAGTTAATACTTCGCCGACCATTTCTGGGTCGAGGGCTGAGGTTGGTTCGTCAAAGAGCATTACTTCTGGGTTCATAGCTAAGGCTCTTGCTATGGCGATACGTTGTTTTTGACCACCTGATAACATATTAGGGTAGGTGTTTGCCTTGTCTGCAAGTCCAACTCGGTTTAAAAGTGTGTCTGCAAGTTTTGAAGCTTCTTCTTTTGGCATTTGCATAACTTTGACAGGAGCAAGCATAATATTTTCCTTAATAGTCATATTAGGGAAAAGGTTAAAATGTTGAAACACCATGCCTATTTTTTCACGAATGTGGTTAATATCAACAGATGGGTCATTTAAGTCTGTGCCATGAAATAGTATTTGTCCTTCTGTTGGTGTTTCAAGTAGATTAAGTGAACGTAAAAATGTTGATTTACCACAACCAGATGGGCCTATAATTGAGATAACCTCGCCTTTTTTGATTGTTGTGTTAATGTTACTTAATACTACATGGTCGTCATAAACTTTTTTTAAGTTTTTAACTTCGATGATAACATCACCATTTTTAGCTGTAGACATTTTATCTTCGCTCATTAGACCTTAATCTCCTTTCTAATTTCTTTACAAATGTTGAAAGTATCATAACTATTACAAGATAAATTAAGGCTACACCAAGAAGTGGAAGCATTGCGTCATAAGTTATGCTTCGGATAATGTCACCGCCTCGTGTAAGGTCAGTAAGTCCGATATAACCACTGATAGAAGTTTCTTTTAATAATACGATAAATTCATTTGTAAGGGCAGGAAGAACATTTTTGAACGCCTGAGGGAAGATTACATTTGTCATAGTCTGACGGTAAGTAAGACCAAGACTTCGTGCGGCTTCAAACTGTCCTGCGTCAATTGACATAATACCTGAACGAACAATTTCGGCAACGTAAGCACCAGAATTGATACCAAAGGCGAGTATGGCAACGATAATTTTATTAATGTTGATTGAACCAAATATAATGTAGTAAATAATAAGAAGCTGAACCATTGTAGGTGTACCTCGTATTACTGTAAGGTATACATTACATATAAAGTTAGCAATCTTTAAATGTCCTGTCATATCGTGGTTAGAACGTATAACCGCAATTACAAAACCGATTACAATACCTAAAAGTGCAGCACATACAGCAATTATAAGTGTATTAAGAAGACCTTTAAATATGTAAGAATATCTATTATCTGTGATAAAGTCAGATTTAAAACGTTCAGTTAAACTGTTGCTTGCTTTGAGTGCATTGTTATCTCTTACAACGATAACCTGACTTGCAGTTGTATAAGTGTTAGTAAAGTCGATATTTTTAAGACGTTCTTCTGTAACTGTCATACCACTTGCACCGATATCGGCTTTGCCAGATTGAACAGCAGTAATAATTGAGTCAAATTCCATGTCTTCAATCTTAAGTTCCATACCAAGATAATCGCAAATAGCTTGACAAATATCGGCATCAATACCAACAATTTTACCGCCGCTATAGTATTCGTAAGGGCTAAAGTAAGCATTTGTAGCAACTATAAGAGTTCCGTTATTTCTTGTTACGCCCTCAGGAGAAGTGTAAGGAGATTTTCCAGCATTTTCTCCGATGTAGTTACTTATTATAGAGTCGATAGTGCCATTTGCTGTTAAATAATCAAGGGCTTCATTAATTGAATTTTTTAAATCAGGCTTTGATTTAGATATGCACATGGCGTAGTTTTCAGTTACAAATTCTTCTGGAAGAATTGTGAGTGTTGGGTTGGCTTCAACAAATGCTTTTGCAGGCTGTGAGTCGATTACAACTGAGTCAATTTTTCCTTGAACAAGAGCTTGAATTGCGTCAGCACCTTTGTTAAATCGTTCAACTTTAGTTCCAGAGCCGTCTGACTCGTAATCGGATACATAGATATCCCCAGTTGTACCAAGCTGAACACCGATTGTTTTACCTAAAAGGTCATCGGCTGAAAATACAGTATTTTCAGGAGTTTTACTGCCACAAGAAGTTAGAAACAAAGCAGCAGTAATAATAAGTACAGACATTAATGTGCCATTAAAAAGATGGTGTAATTTTTTAAGTCTGCTACTGGTTAAATATTTTTTGATTTCCATAGCTAATCCTTTCATAATATTTATATCGCTAAATAATAATAAGCATATTAGATTATACACATATATTGCAATTAACTCAATTACATTTTAGATTTATTTTATAAAAATATATTTAAGTTGCGCTATAATATAGCTTAATAGTTTGCTATAATAGTAGTGTTTTGCTAGAATTTAACAGATATTAAACAAGGTTTTTAAGTAAAGTTATTTATGCAAAAAAATATATGGATTATGCAATAGGAAAAAGCAAAATATTATTACGAAATGTTCAATACTAATAGAATATGAAATGTATCAATAAATGGATTAGAATGATGGATATTTAATTAATAAGAGCGAGAGAAAACATGACAAATGAAGGGAGTTATTTATGAAAATTACTACACCATTTTATTATAAAGATTTTAAATGTATAGCGGGAGCTTGTACAGATACTTGTTGTGCGGGGTGGGACGTTGATGTTGATGAGGCTTCTTATAAGTATTATAAAAGTGTAAAGGGAAGTTTTGGAAAAAGATTAAAAAGCGTAATGGTAAAATCAGAAGAAGGTGGTTGTACATTTACACTTAACAATGGGAGATGTCCGTTTTTAAATGATGAAAATTTATGTGACCTTTATATTGCATTAGGAGAAGAAAATCTGTGTGACACTTGTGCGGAGTTTCCAAGATTTATTAATGAGTACGGCAATACAAGGGAAATAGGAATTGCACCATCTTGTATAACGGCAGGGGAGATAATATTTAACTATAAGGATAAGTTGGTGTTTGAAAATACAGAAAATGACGAGTTTCCAAAAACTTATAATGATATTGACCCATTGACGTATATTCAACTTACTTCGGCAAGAAAGATGGCATATAGTATTGTGCAGAATAGAGCTTATACAATAAATGACAGGTGTGTACTTTTGCTTGAATTTGCAAAGAAAATACAAAAGCACTTAGATAGTGAACGTGATGAGCTTATTGCAAATGTAGTTAATGCCTTTAAAGATATGGATTATCAACAGAGTGTACTTGACAATGCAAAGAAAAAGTATAGTGGGTTTGATGATACTGCGTATAGGTATATTTATAAGTATTTTGATAAATTTAAGGGAATGGAAGTTATTAATCCAGATTGGTTTAAGGTATTAGAAGTTAATAACGAATTTATGCAGGATTGTGATAAAAATGGAATGTCTGATTTCTTCAATAAAATGTATAACGAGTTTGACACTTATTATGAAGATAGACAGTTTGAATATGAACAGCTTCTTGTTTATTATGTGTATAGGTATTTTCTTGACGCTGTATACGATTACAACCTTGTGCTTAAGATTAAAAATGGAATTGTTGGATATCTCATCTTAAAGCAGGCTGATGTTGCTAAATGGTATATTAATGGCAAGCAATGCGGTGAAAGAAAATTGTCTAAGGCTGAACAGATAGATATGGCACATTTATATTCAAGGCAATTTGAACATTCGTATTCTAATTTTGAAGTTTATACGGAAAATTTCTGTAAGATGAGAAAGTATGCGTATAGTAATCTTTTAAAGATTTTGTGTTAAGGGGAGAAAATATTATTAAGTTTTATATTTGATTGATAGTGGATATTTAAGAAATTATTCTTAAAAAATTGATATTTATTATTGAATGGAGATGTTTAGAGTGTCTGTTATTGAAGTTAAGGGTATTACGAAGAAGTATTTTAGAAAAGAAGTGTTAAAGGGGGTGTCTTTTTATGTTAATGCTGGAGAGTGTGTTGGGATTATTGGGGCTAATGGTTGTGGCAAGACCACGTTGCTTAGCATAATGTCAGGAAGCAATAAGGCTACTAGTGGGAGTATTATTGTTGATGGAGAGAACCCTTTAAGGAATAAGAGGCTATTTTCAAAGTACATAGGGTATGTTCCACAAGAAAACCCACTTATGGAGGACTTGTCAGTAAGAGATAATCTTATGTTTTGGTATAGTGTAACTGGCAAGAAGGCTGATAAGGATATTGTAAATGGAACTGCAAAATATATGGGGCTTGAGCCGTATTATAATACAACTGTGGCTAAGTTATCTGGTGGTCTTAAAAAAAGGCTTAGTATAACTTGTGCAATTGCAAATGAACCTAAGGTACTTATAATGGACGAGCCGGGAGCTTCTCTTGATATTGTGGGAAAGCAAGATGTGTGGGATTATATGAGATATTATAAGGAAAATGGTGGCACGATTATTCTTACAAGCCATGAGGAGAGTGAGTTAAGGCTTTGTGATAGAATGTATTTTATGAATGATGGGGTTGTGACATTATTAGAAAGAAATGTTTCTTCATTACAGATTGCGGACATGATTAGGGGATGTGAAGATATCAGTAGTATATAAACACACACACCAGTAAAAGTACAATTCCCTATATTTATATGCCATTATCGAACAAGTATGTTCGCTACTGTCATACAAATATAGAAAATTGTTCTTTTAATGGTGTATTTAGTTTATGTACTACCTATCTTACGGGAGTTTATGGGACTTCCATAAAAGCTATTATTGTGATGTTAATATAGTAATTGGCGTGTATGAGAATTATTATATTGATATTAGAAGTGAGGTTGAATTTATGCTTGTAAGGATGAAGATTAAATCGGCGTTTAAGTATATGCCACATATTCTTTTGGGTATGGTTGTGTTTGTTGTAATTATATTGGGGATTACAACGGGAGCGGTTTATATGTCGCAGGGGGATAGTGATAATGACAAAATGAGTGTTGCTATTGTGATTGATGAAAATGCAGGGATAAAGGAGCAACAATATGTAAAAACGGCGTTTGATTTTATTCAAAATATGGATAGTGTAAATGCTGTGTGTGATTTTACGGCTGAATATACAATTGATGAAGCAGTAGAGCTTCTTAGAAGTCACAAGATAACAGCACTTATAAGGATACCAAAAGGATTTATTGATGGTATTATGAATGGGAAAAATGTTCCTGCGGTTGTGTATTTTAATGGTAAAGCAACAAATTTTTCTAGTCAGCTTTTAAGGTATATGATGGAAGCGGGAGCGAGTGATTTAAGTACAGCGCAGGCTGGTATATACGCATTTGAAGATGTATATAAGTATATGGTAGACAATAACTCTGAAGCAAGTGTTAATAATTTGTCAAATGATGTATTTAATGACAGTGTAATCTCACTTAACAAATCATATTTTTCTTATGCACTTGATAGGGGAATATATTTTAAAACTGAGAAAATAAAAGAGAGTAACAGTCTTAATACAATGCAGTTTTATTTTTCAAGTGGAGTTGTTATGCTTCTTATGTTTACGACTCTTACTTGTGGAAGTTTTTATAATAAGGATAGTAAAACATTCAGAACTCAGATAAAAAGAAAGGGTATCATTTCTGGAAGTTTTGGAGTGTCAAAAACTATAGGACTTACTGTTGTATTAGGACTTTTATATGGCGTGGCGTATTTGCTTGTAAGTCTTTCATCAATAAGATATATACAAGTAAGGCAATTAATTACATTTAATAATTCAGTTGAATTAAAAGAGTATATTATACAATTTTTTATTAGTTTAGGTGCGCTTGTATTTTTAATATTTAGCATATATTCAATGGCAGGGGCAGTTTATAGTTGTATTAAAGACGATACGGCAGGAGTTCTTGTGTTATTTTTTATTGTAATTGCTATGATATTTGTGTCAGGAATGATAATTCCATCAGCCATACTTCCAGTAGGTGTAAGAAATATTTCAAAGTATTTGCCTGCTTACTGGTATATGAAACTTGCGGGACAGATAATAACAGGGACAGTGTCGTTATCCGTAATGATTATCAATGTGCTATATATAGCTTTATTTATATTAATTACTTCTTTTGCAGAAAAGATAAGATATTGATTTTTTAAAAGCAAAGTTGGTTTATATATTTTAAAGAGGACATTTTATGAGTATTTTATTTGGAGTAAAAAAATATTTTTTGTGGTATTATCTTTTAATAAAGAGATTGTTAAAAAAGCAAGGAATATGGCTTATGATAATAGTGCTTCCAATTATTTTTGCTATTTATTCAAAGATTCAAAGTAGTGATGATAGTGGAAGTATGAGAGTTGGTCTTATATTAGAAGATAGTGATGAGATTGCACAAAAAACAGTGGAAAAGCTAATAAATGGAAATTATTCTGTTAATTTTTATATAGAAAACTCAAAAGAAAATTTGATTGATGATATTAATAATGAAAAAACGGTATGTGGATACATTTTTTCAGAAAATCTTACAAACAAGCTAGATACCCTTAATATTAAAGGTTGTATAAATGTTGTTGTACCATCTTCTGATTTTATGTCGTCTATGATTAATGAGATGGTATTTTCAGAGCTTTTTAAGGTGTATGGTGGAAATATTGCAGTAAATAATATAGAAGCTTCACAGCTTTTTGAGGTTTACAATGAAGAAGCTATATTAATGTTGCAAGATAAATATTTAATGTATGCAGATAGTGATAAGACATTTCACATTGATTTTGAAAATATAGATGAAATTGATAATATGCAATCAGACAGTGAAAGTGATGTAGATAGTAGTAGCATTCCTTTAGAACGTATGAAAACGAGTAATGTGTCATTATTTTCAATTAGGGGAATAGTTGCGGTAATAATGGTTGTTGCGGGGCTTACGGGCTGTGTATGGTGGAATTATGAAAAAAAGTGTGGAATGTTTAAGGCAATGAGAGCTACACAATGTTATATAGGGGCTTTTTTGTATATTACGGCGGTTGCATTAATTACTGCTATACCAACAATAATTGTTATATTTATAACAAATTCACAGGCAGCAGGAGTTGGTATGGAGTTTGTTAAAATGGTTGAATATATTTTTATTATAGGCATAATGGGAACTTTGTTGTGTTTTCTTATTCGTGATAAAATGTTTCTTATCTCGTTTATACCTGTGTATGCAGTTCTTTGTTTAGTTATGTGCCCTGTATTTTTTGACATATCAACCATATTGCCTGCTGTAAAGTATGTTAGATGGTTGTTAGTGCCTTATTATTATATGTAGGTTTAAGATGTGTAATTAAAGGAGTTTTTAAATTATGATTAATAATAAAGAAACTAAAAAGGATGCAAGAGTGGCATTAATATTTGCAGTAAAGTCTAGTGGGTTGACAAAAGATAGTAGTAAAATGGCGTGTGAGTTTTTGACGGAGCAAAGAAAAGAAAAGGTTGATAAAAAGCATTTTATAGGAGATAAAAATAATTGTATAGCAGCGGGATTGTTATTAAATTATGCTGTTTCTTATTATGTGCAGTTAAGTAAAGAAAATAGTGATACAAAAAATAATCAAGTTATAGTAAATGATGTTATGTTAGATAATGGTAAACAAGAGATAAATATTATATATGTAACCATTGATGAGCTTATTAACAGTTATGACAAATCGTATAACTATAAGATAGCTAATAAAGAAAATGGTAAGCCATATTTTGTAGAACATAGAGATATTTATTTTAACTTGTCACATTCCGGTGAGTATGCGGTGTGTGTGATTGGAAATACAGAAAATGGAATAGATATCGAGGGGAAAAGAGAAAATGTTTTAAAAACGGCTAGACGATTTTTTTCAGAAAATGAGTATAATTGGGTAGTTGAAGGCGTAAATGATAAAGATAAGCTTACGAGGTTTTTAAGGTTGTGGACTTTAAAGGAGAGTTATTCCAAAGTGACGGGAAAAGGAATTGCCTATGGAATAAAGGAAGCCTTATTTACAATAGATGGAGAAAGAATTAATTTTCTTGATGTAGAAAAGGAAAAAAAATATAGGATATATCAAAGTTTTATAAATGAATATGTAATAACGGTTATTTTATTGCTCTAATAGAAAGACAGTATATCTAAAGTCTAAAAATGATGTGTTAAAAAATATAAATAGTTAGACTTATATAGCAAGTTGTGGAGAGTAGTTAGAGTCAAATTTTCAATAAATGCTTGTCACAACTTAAAAAATATACAGTAATGTGGGATTATATACAAATTAAAGGACATATATAATGCGATTATATTTTGGGGATAATTTCTAAATGACGAATATGAAAAATAAAAATAACACTTAATTGAAATTGATGTAATCAAGTATCACATTAAAATTCAATTAAGTGTTATTTTTTATAGTTAATTATTAATTAGTTATTATTTTCTTGATAATCAAGAGCAGCACCGATAAATCCTCTAAAGAGTGGATGTGGTCTGTTTGGTCTTGACTTTAATTCTGGGTGTGCCTGTGTAGCAATAAACCAAGGATGGTTGTTAAGTTCTACCATTTCAACAATTCTTCCGTCAGGAGAAATACCTGAAAGCTTCATGCCATTTTCTGTAAGCACTTTTCTGTAATCGTTATTAACTTCATAACGATGACGATGTCTTTCATGGATTGTTTCTTCACCATAAAGTTCATAAGCCTTGCTTGTCTTATCAAGTACACATGGATAAGAACCGAGTCTTAATGTACCACCGATATCATCAATGCCTTCCTGGTCTGGCATAAGGTGAATTACTGGGTGAGTTGTTTCTGGCATTAATTCTACACTGTGAGCATCAGAATAACCGATTACATCACGAGCAAATTCAACGATTGATAACTGCATACCAAGGCAAAGACCGAGGAAAGGTACATTGTTTTCTCTTGCATATCTGATTGCTTGAATTTTACCTTCGATACCTCTGTCACCAAAACCACCCGGAACAAGAACACCTGAAACGTCAGATAAAAGTTCAGCTACATTTTCAGCAGTTACAGTTTCTGAGTCAATCCATTTGATTTCAACATCGGCTGAATTGTATACGCCACCATGCTTTAAAGCTTCAACTACACTGATATATGCGTCATGAAGTTGAATGTACTTACCAACTAATGCAACTTTAACTTTCTTAGTTGGGTTCTTCCATGCTTGACACATAGCTCTCCATTCGTCAAGGTCTGGCTCTGGACAATCAAGTTCAAGACATTCGCAAGCTACTTGAGCAAGATGTTCTTCTTCCATTGCAAGAGGTGCATCATAGAGAATTTCAACGTCAAGGTTCTGTAATACATGTGACTTAGGTACGTTACAGAAAAGAGCAATCTTATCTTTAATTCCTGGCTCAAGTGGCTGTTCTGTACGGCAAACAAGGATATCTGGTTGGATACCCATACCTTGAAGTTCTTTAACACTTGCTTGAGTTGGCTTAGTTTTCATTTCACCAGAAGCCTTAAGATAAGGAATAAGAGTTACATGAATAAGGATAGCATTTTCACGACCTACTTCATGCTGGAACTGTCTTATAGCTTCAAGGAAAGGTTGACTTTCGATATCACCTACAGTACCACCAACTTCGATAATAGCAATTTTAGTTTCTTCTGTTGAGAAATCTCTAAAGAAACGGCTCTTAATTTCATTAGTGATGTGAGGGATAACCTGAACAGTACCTCCACCAAAGTCACCACGTCTTTCTTTTTGAAGAACAGACCAGTATACTTTACCAGTTGTTACGTTGGAATTTTTGTTAAGACTTTCGTCAATAAATCTTTCATAGTGACCGAGGTCAAGGTCAGTTTCTGCGCCATCATCAGTTACGAAAACTTCACCATGTTGAATAGGGTTCATTGTACCTGGGTCAATGTTAATATAAGGGTCAAACTTCTGCATTGTTACTGAAAAACCACGGGCTTTTAAAAGACGTCCAAGTGAAGCAGCTGTAATACCTTTGCCAAGACCTGAAACGACACCGCCTGTTACGAATACGTACTTTACGGCCATTATTTCCTCCATTCTGTCGATTGTACGACTTAAAAAATGTTATTTAGTATAAAGTAAGAGATGCTCAAAAACACTTATGAGTATCATGTAAAAAACAAATATCCGGCAGTAAATCACTACCGGTTATCAATTTTTGCATTATTATTTATATTATACAATGAAAGATATTTTTTGGCTATATATTTTTGTAAAAAAAACATTTATTTAATAAAATTAACTAAAATACAGATAAAACTTAATAAAATAAATAATAAAAACAAATGATTAATATTCAAGTAAAATTGTTAAAATTTATAAACATATTATAAATAGGATAAAATTAGTGTTTTTTAGTTGATTTATGGAGATGATATATTTATAATGAAAGAAAGTTTTTAAAATTGCTTTATTAATCTATCTGCTTAAAAGTATAAAGCTAAAATATATGGAATGAGGTAACGTATGGACAATAATTACGGAAATAACAAGCAGAATAATAATAACAATCAGAAAAAACCTAAAAATCTTAATACTATGATTGTTGTTATTGTTGCAGCACTTCTTACATTTGCAGGAATTACAATGCTTAATGGAATGATAAGAAATGCTACTTACAAAGAAATATCATATGATGAATTTATTGACAAAGTCAAGGCAGGAGAAATTGAGGAGGTTCAGTTACAATCTGATAGAATACTTATCAAACCAAAGTCAGAAGGTTCACAAAATACCCTTACAAGTGTAAGTTATACTTACTATACAGGATATGCGGCTGACCAAAATCTTGCACAGACACTTATTGACAATGATGTTAAGTTCTCTGGATATATTCCAAATCAGAGTTCTTCAATAGTTGAATTTATATTTGTGTATGTTCTTCCAATTGTACTTATAGTTGGAATGTTTTCATTTGTATACCGTAAGATTTCAAAAGGCGGTGGCATGATGGGCGGTATGGGAGTTGGAAAAAATACTGCCAAAGTATATGTAGAAAAGCAGACAGGTGTAACATTTAAGAATGTTGCAGGACAAGATGAAGCAAAAGAGTCACTTACAGAAATAGTTGATTTCCTTCATAACCCAGATAAATATTCAAGCATTGGTGCAAAGCTTCCAAAGGGTGCGCTTCTTGTAGGCCCTCCTGGAACTGGTAAGACACTTCTTGCAAAGGCTGTTGCTGGTGAAGCAAATGTTCCATTCTTCTCACTTGCAGGTTCAGACTTTGTAGAAATGTTCGTTGGTGTTGGTGCTTCAAGAGTAAGAGATTTGTTTAAGGAAGCACAAAAGCAAGCACCATGTATTATATTTATTGATGAAATTGATGCTATAGGTAAGAGCAGGGACTCAAGATATGGCGGTGGTAACGATGAACGTGAGCAGACACTTAATCAGTTACTTGCAGAGATGGACGGTTTTGATTCATCAAAGGGCTTATTTATATTAGCCGCAACTAACCGACCAGAAGTACTTGATAAGGCACTTTTAAGACCAGGTCGATTTGATAGAAGAATTATAGTTGATAAGCCAGACCTTAAGGGAAGAATTGATACACTTAAAGTACATTCTAAAGACGTATTAATGGATGATACTGTTGATTTGGAAGCAATTGGACTTGCAACAAGTGGTGCAGTTGGTTCTGACCTTGCTAATATGATAAATGAAGCCGCTATTGCCGCTGTAAAAGACGGTAGAAAGGTAGTATCACAAAAGGACCTTTTTGAAGCCGTAGAAGTGGTAATTGCTGGTAAAGAAAAGAAAGATAGAATACTTAGCAGAGAAGAAAAGAGAACAGTTGCATATCACGAAGTTGGTCATGCACTTATTACAGCACTCAAAAAAGACGCAGAGCCAGTTCAAAAAATTACTATTGTTCCACGAACAATGGGCTCATTAGGTTATGTAATGCAAGTGCCAGAAGAAGAAAAGTATCTTATGACTAAAGACGAACTTATGGCAAGACTTGTAACACTTCTTGGTGGTCGTGCCGCAGAAGAAGTAGTATTTGATACAGTAACAACGGGTGCTTCTAACGATATTGAAAAGGCTACTAAGATTGCAAGAGCTATGATAACACAATACGGAATGTCTGATAAGTTCGGTCTTATGAGTCTTGAAACAATTGAAAATCAATATCTCGATGGAAATGCAAGGCTTAACTGTTCTGATGAAACAGCCGCACAGATTGATGAAGAAGTTAAAGTACTTCTTCGTGAGTGCTTTGAAGAAGCTAAACGACTTCTTTCAGAAAACAGAGAAGTTCTTGATGAGATTGCTAAGTATCTTTATGAAGAAGAAACTATTACTGGTAAGGAATTTATGAAGATTTACCGTAGAGTAAAGGGACTTCCTGAACCAGTAGATACAACTGGTTTTACAAAGTCTGAAAAGGTTGCAGAAAGTGTTACATTTAATGAAGATGGAAGTTATTCTTCAACAATAAGTGGTCCGGCTGATGATTTTTGGGATAATCAGAAAAAAGAGCATGAAACAGAAGGTGAAGCTACAGCAGAAGTTAAAGTAAGTGAAGCTGTTAATCTTAAAAAATCAGAAGAACCAGCTAACAAAGCTGTAAATCTTGCAAAGCCAGAAGCTAATGCAGATGAAGTAAATGGCTCAGATAGCAAAAACTAAAAGTAAATAAAATTAAATCAAAACAAATAAAAGTAGGTTGTTGTACTAAGAAATCTCATACAAAATATAGATATTATATCTTGTATAAATTTTGATTAGTGCAACAGCCATTTTTTATTTATAAAAACAATAAGCTAATTTGGTACTTGCAAAAGAACGTAGCAAGTATTGCAATAAATTGAAAAAACTGACAGAGGGAGAATTTTATCTTAAGTAAGAAATTAACTTATTTTACAAGTTAAATTATTGCTACAAACATATATATATATGTTAAAATGATATTACATTTAATAGGTAATTGCGAAATGAATTGACCGTAATTTATGTATTTTGCATAGAAATAAGCCCCAATATGATATTTTAGACCTTGAAATTTAGGCAAAATAGATATAAAAGTTTTTATTTTAGTGAGGAACATTGCAAAATAGAGGCTCAAAGAAATTAGAGTTTATACAGCTTGTGGAGTTTCGCAAACGCCTAACATTTAATAATAATGAAAGGATAAAAATATGAACTTTACACATTTACACGTTCATACAGAGTATTCTTTGTTAGACGGTTCAAGTAAGATAAAGGAGATTACTTCAAGAGCAAAAGAGCTTGGTATGGATAGTATAGCAATAACAGACCACGGTGTTATGTATGGTGTTATTGATTTTTATAAAGCAGCAAAAGAGGTTGGAATTAAGCCTATTATTGGTTGTGAGGTGTATGTAGCACCTGGCTCAAGATTTGATAAACAGCCCGGAGAGTCGGAAAATAGATATTATCACCTTGTATTACTTGCAGAGAATAATGAAGGTTATAAAAATCTTATGAAGATAGTTTCAAGGGGATTTACAGAAGGCTTTTATTATAAACCTAGAGTAGATTATGAAGTTCTTGAAAAGTACCATGAGGGAATTATTGCACTTAGTGCTTGTCTTGCAGGTGAGGTGCAAAGATATCTTGCAAGGGGAATGTATGAAACGGCACTTGACGCAGCATATAAGTATGAAAAAATATTTGGCAAGGGCAACTTTTTTCTTGAATTGCAAGACCATGGAATTGCACAGCAACAATATGTTAATCAACAGTTAGTTAAAATGTCTGCTGAAACGGGGATGGAGTTAGTAGCGACTAATGATATTCATTATACTTATGCAGAGGATGCAGACGCACATGACATTTTGCTTTGTATACAGACAGGAAAAAAGGTAACTGATGAAAATAGAATGAGATATGATGGCGGACAGTATTATTGCAAATCTCCAGAAGAAATGGCACAGCTTTTTCCTTATGCACCGCAAGCTATCGAGAACACTTATAAGATAGCACAAAGGTGTAATGTAGAGATTGAATTTGGTGTGACGAAGTTGCCAGAATTTAAAGTACCAAAAGGTTATACAGCCTGGACTTATCTTAACTATCTTTGTTATGATGGATTAAAGAGAAGATATCCAACATTGGCGGGAAATGTTGATGTTGAAGAAATGGTAAAGGTTGCCGAAAGTGAAGCTGTAGAAGATAGAAAAGATGCAGTAATAAAACAGGCGAAGGATACAAATAATATTTTTGAAAGACTTGCTTATGAGCTTTCAGTAATATACTCAATGGGATATGTCGATTATTTCTTGATAGTGTGGGACTATATCAACTATGGTAAGACTCACGATATTCCAGTTGGACCGGGGCGTGGTTCGGCAGCAGGAAGTATAGTTGCATATTGTCTTGGGATAACAGATATTGACCCAATAAAATATCAACTCGTATTTGAACGATTTCTCAACCCAGAGCGAGTATCAATGCCCGATATTGACGTTGATTTTTGCTATGAAAGACGACAAGAAGTTATTGATTATGTCGTTGAAAAGTATGGCAAAGAAAGAGTTTCACAGATTGTAACATTTGGAACAATGGCGGCAAGAGCCGTAATTAAAGATGTTGGCCGAGTGCTTGATTTGCCTTATGCAATGGTAGATACAATTGCGAAGATGGTTCCTAGAGAAATCGGCATTACAATTGATAAGGCAATAAAGGAAAATCCTGAATTAAAGCAGCTCTATGAAAATGATGAGCAAGTTAAAAATCTTATTGACAAAAGTAAACGACTTGAAGGACTTCCAAGACATGCTTCTGTTCATGCGGCAGGTGTGCTTATAAGTAAGGAAGCTGTTGATGAGTATGTTCCGTTGTCAACGGGAGCAGATGGTGCAGTTGTAGCGCAGTTTGTGATGACTACACTTGAAGAATTGGGACTTCTTAAAATGGATTTTTTAGGGCTTAGAACACTTACTGTAATTAAAGACGCAGTTAATCTTGCAAGAAAAAGAGATAAAGATTTTTCTATTGATAATATTGATTACGAAGATAAAAATGTATATGCTGCTATTTCAACTGGAAAATGTGATGGTATATTTCAGCTTGAAAGTACAGGAATGAAGTCATTTATGAAGGAATTGAAGCCTACTAATATAGAAGACCTTATTGCAGGTATATCGCTTTACCGACCAGGCCCTATGGACTTTATACCACAGTATATAAAAGGAAAAAATAATTCAGAATCAGTAACATATGAGTGCCCACAACTTGAGCCAATATTAAAGCCAACTTACGGTTGTATAGTATATCAGGAACAGGTTATGCAGATAGTAAGAGATTTGGCGGGATATTCGTGGGGTAGAAGTGACCTTGTTAGACGAGCTATGTCTAAAAAGAAGGCTTACGTTATGGAAAAAGAGCGTAAAAATTTTATTTATGGCAATGAAGAAGAAAATGTTAAAGGCTGTGTTAATAACGGCATAGATGAAAGAGTAGCAGGCAAAATATATGATGAAATGATTGACTTTGCAAAGTATGCTTTTAATAAGTCGCACGCCGCATGTTATGCTGTAGTTGCATATCAGACAGCATATTTAAAGACATATTATCCTGTTGAATTTATGGCGGCATTAATGACATCTGTTATAGATAATACAGATAAAGTGGCGGGATATATATATGCTTGTCGTCAAATGAATATTAATATATTGCCACCTGATGTTAATGAGTCAGAATTAGGTTTTTCAGTATCAAATGGTTCAATTAGATTTGGACTTTCAGCAATTAAGAATTTGGGGCGACCAACTATACAAGCACTGATTAATGAGAGAAATGAAAATGGAAAATTTGTCTCAATGCAGGACTTTATAACAAGAATGTTTTCAAACTTAAGCAGGAGAGTTACAGAGAATTTTATAAAATCAGGAGCATTTGATACATTTGGAAATAACAGACGTTCAATGATGATGGCTTATGGAGAGATGCTTGACAGAGCAATAAAGCAAAGTAAAGACGCAATAACAGGGCAGATGTCGTTATTTGACCTTGTTGACGATGATATAAAAGAGGAATTTGAAATAAAAATACCAAATGTACCTGAATATACAAAGCAAGAGCTGCTTGCCTTTGAAAAAGAAGTGTTAGGTGTATATGTAAGCGGACACCCACTTGATGAATATGCTAAGATGTGGGAAAAGCATATATCAGCACGAACAATTGATTTTGAAATAGACGAAGATACTGGCGAAACTAAAGTAAAGGATACAAGCAGACAGACAATTGGTGGAATGATTACATCTAAGACAGTTAAAATAACAAAGACAGGTCAACCAATGGCGTTTCTTATATTAGAAGATTTGGTGGGAACAGTTGAAGTAGTTGTATTTCCGAATACTTATAGTCAATATAGATATATCCTTGACAGAACTGAAAAAGTATTTGTAACGGGAAAGGTTCAAGCAAATGTTGATGAAAACGGCAAAATGATATGTGAAAAAATAGTTGATTTTGACGATGTTCCAAGAAAATTGTGGATTAGATTTGAAAATACGCAAGATTATATTTCTAATAAAGAAGAATTATTTAGTATGTTTAATAATTCACAAGGAAAAGACACAGTTATTATTTACTGCACAAAAGAAAATACAAGAAGCACATTGCCAAATAACGAGACAATAAAAATAACATCGCAACTCATATCAGAATTAGAAAGTAGATTTGGTAGTAAAAATATAGCTACTACTTAGCAATTGCAAATAAAGTCTGTGCTTGCACTAGATATTGGCAATTGTTGAAATAGACTGAATGATTTGCAGAGCAAGTCTTTCATAGTTTTTAAAATTTTTTAGAGTTTTTCAAAAAAATAGAAGAAAAATTCACAAATATGTGTTAAAATGCTAATAAAATGCAAAATTAATTGATTATAGTGACAAAAGATAGTCATTATGGAAAGGAGTCGTTCTTATGGCAAAGGAAATCAAGACAATAGGTGTTTTAACAAGTGGTGGAGATGCACCGGGAATGAATGCGGCTATAAGAGCTGTTGTAAGAACTGCAATTAATAAAGGACTTAAGGTTAAGGGTATTCAAAAAGGGTATAATGGACTTATCAATGATGAAGTTATTGATATGGACAAAAAGAGTGTTTCTGATATTATACAACGTGGTGGTACAGTTCTTTATACTGCAAGATGTTTGGAATTTATGACACCAGAGGGACAAAAAAGAGGTGCTGAAGTCTGTAAAAAACATGGTATAGACGGAATAGTTGTTATCGGTGGTGACGGTTCTTTTAGAGGTGCGCAAAAGCTTGCAGAAGCAGGTGTCAATACTATAGGACTTCCTGGAACTATTGACCTTGATATTGCTTGTACAGATTATACAATAGGTTTTGATACTGCTGTTAATACAGCTATGGAAGCTATTGATAAGATTAGAGATACATCAACATCACATGAAAGATGTAGTATTATCGAAGTTATGGGACGTTGCGCAGGATATATTGCACTTTGGTGTGGGATTGCAAATGGTGCTGAAGATATTCTTCTTCCAGAAAGATATGACAATGACGAACAAAAGATTATTAACCATATTATTGAAGGTCGTAAAAAGGGTAAGAAGCACCACCTTATTATTAATGCTGAGGGTATAGGTCACTCAACTGGTATGGCAAGAAGAATTGAGGCTGCAACTGGAATTGAAACAAGAGCTACTATATTGGGGTATATGCAAAGAGGTGGTTCTCCTACTTGTAAGGATAGAGTATATGCTTCAATTATGGGTTCTTATGCTGTTGATTTGTTATGTGAAGGAAAGAGTAACAGACTTGTTGCATATAAGAATGGTAAGTTTGTAGATTACGACATTGATGAAGCACTTGCAATGACTAAGGATATTGATGAATATGAATTTAATATAAGTGGACTTCTTTCTAACTAATATTTTTTAATACTATTTGTAATAATGTAATAATAAATAGTATTGTGAGTAAGTAGTAAAGCTGCTTATAAATATTGGCTTGGCTTATGTTAGGTTGCTAAAGGGATTATATTTTTGGTGCAATACAATTTTAAGTACCTAAAACATAATCCCTTTTTATTTACATGAACAATGAGTGAAAGTCTGAACTTGAATAAGAACTTGGCAATTGTTGCGACAGCTCTGTAAGTATATTTATTTAAAATTTTAAAATGTGAAAACTGTTAGAAGAAAGGTGTTAAGAAATGATAACGAGTACGAGTAGTAGTCAAGTGAAGCACGTTGTACAGCTTCAAAAGAAGTCTAAGACAAGAAAAGAATTTTTAGAATTTGTTGTTGAGGGAAATAAAATGGTTGCAGAAGCACCTAAAGACAGAGTTGTTAAGGTGTATGTATCTGAAAACTTTAACAATATGAACCTTGATTATATTAGAGAGCTTAATATAGAAGATAAAAAAATTGAAATTGTAAGTGATAGTGTATTTATGCAGATGTCAGATACTAAGACTCCACAAGGTGTTATGGCAGTTGTTAAAATGGCACAGTATGAAGTTAATGATATATTGGGTGAAAATGCCCTTATTATTGCAGTTGAAAATCTTCAAGACCCAGGTAACTTAGGAACTATCTTAAGAATGGGTGAGGGAGCAGGAATAACAGGGGTTATTATGAGTTCTAATACCGTTGACATATACAATCCAAAGACTATTCGTTCAACAATGGGTTCAATATATAGAGTACCATTTTTTTATGCAAAAGACTTTAATGAAGAATTAGAACAGCTTAAAGAAAATGGTGTGAAAATATATGCAGCACATCTTGATGGAAAGAATACTTATACACAAGAAAGTTATAAAAATGCAACAGCATTTCTTATAGGAAATGAAGGAAATGGTCTTACAGATAGTGTAACTAAAAAGGCGGATACACTTATTAAAATACCAATGCAAGGTCAAGTCGAGTCATTGAATGCGGCAATAGCTTGTACAATTCTTACTTACGAAGCAGTAAGACAAAGAACAGTATAAAAATATATGTAAGTAAATCTCAATGCTATTACTTATTGTTTTATGCAATTAAAGTAAAAGTATTGAGATTTATTTTATAATTTTGTAATAGAAATTAGAAATTTACTTGATAGTATTAAACTGATTAATTAATGGATAGTATAGAAATAGGTTATATATTGTTAATGCTTTGTTAATAAAATTAATAATTTATTAATAAATATTATTCAATGTTAATAATTGTAACATAACTGACATAAATAGAAAATGATGTTAAAGCCAGTATTTATGCGATTTTGTAACAGATTTGACAAAAGTAATTAACTTTGCTACAATACTCTTGTAACAAAATGTAACAGATTTGTAACATTTTGTCAGACATTGGAACGAATGTCGGAAAGGAAAGACTTTATGAAACTTAGAAGTAGCAAAGCGGCGATGTACGCAGGTGTAGGAATGGTTATGGGACTTATGCCAGTACTCCCAGTGGTAGCCGACGCACAAACTACCTATGAGCAACAACAAAGTACAATACTTGAAACAAACAAAACAATACAGGCATCATACACAATTAATGTGTCAGATATAGTTGCAGCAGGTTACGAAGAAGAAAACAAAGAAACAGGAGCTTTTGATAATAAAGCAATAAGTGTTACAGGTCCATATATTGAGGTATATGCTCTTAATGATGATAATTCAGAAGTTGTAGGTCGACTTTATGAAAATAGTATTGCAGATACACTTGAAATTGGAAAAGAATGGACTAAGCTTAGTTCAGGAAATGTTATAGGCTTTGTAAAAACTAATATGTTATGCTTTGGTGAAGAAGCAGAATGTATTGCAACACAAAATGGTGGAGCTGATTATAGCTTTTCACTAGGATATACTATAGAAGAAGCTTTGGCAAAGGAAGAAGCTGAAAGAATAGAAGCCGAAAGAATAGAGGCTGAGAGAATAGCAGCAGAGCAGGAAGCAGCTCGTATAGCAGAAGAGGAAGCTAGAAAAGCGGCTGAGGCAAAGGCTGTAGTAACTTATGGTTCTGGAATGTCAGTGTCTAATGAAGAATTGTTAATACTTTCTACAATAATTGACTGGGAAGCTGGTTGGGAAAGTTATGAGGGAAAATTAGCGGTAGCTAACGTAGTACTTAACAGAGTAAAAAGTGGAGCATACGGTAATTCAATTACAGCTGTTGTGTATGCACCATATCAGTTCTCTGGGGTAACAGATGGTGCAGGAAATGTATCATCGACATTTGCTGCAAGATTGGCAGCAGGCCCAAGAACACAAGAATGTACACAAGCGGCGCTTGACGCACTTTCAGGAGTGAATAATATTGGAAGTTATACATCTTTTAGAGGTTTATCAATTGCAAATTATTCTTCATATTCAAGTTATATGATTATAGGAAACCATTGTTTCTTCTAATAATATCAAGCGAATTGTAAATGTTTGACATAAAAATATTTTATATATTAAGTTTATAAATAAAAATATCTTTTCTAAATTATTTATTACTAACTAAAGCGGATTAAAAATATTTTCTTTATTAGTAAGATAATAATTTAGAAAAGATATTTTTTTAGTTAAGATATTAAATTTATTAAATTATAATGTGTTTTAAAAGTAGATTAAAATTAAAGGCTGATAATCTAAAACTTATATATTTTAAGAAGTTTAAATTTAGAATGAATATCAAATATAGTTTGTAATAATAATAAGTTGTGTCTTTTAATAAAATGGGCAGGTCACAGTTAATTCACAAAATAATGCTATTTAAAGTTTGGATATGTGCTATTTGTTTTTTTAAAAGTACAGTATAATGGCTGATGTAAACCAGTTGACTGCTGGTTTCATAAACCTAAATAAACCTAAAACCAAAAAACCAAAAAACCAAAAACCAAAAACCAAATTAAAAACAAAACCAAAGACACTTTTTAAGTGTCAATCGGAGGAAGCAATGAAAAAGAGTGTAAAGAAGTTAGCTGCACTTGGATTAACTACAGTATCTGTAGTTAATTTAGTAGCCTGTGGAAGTTCTGAGTCTAGTGGCTCAAAGTCAAGTTCAGGTGAAGTTACTAAGCCAGAAAAATTTTCTGTAATGGTAAACAGTACTGTTGTTACTGAAACAAATGGTGCGAGTGCATTTTATGATTATCTTAAAGAGTTGACAGGACTTGATATCGAATGGAAGCGTCCTGACCATAGTGGTTACTATGATGCAGTTGCTAATGCATTCAACTCAACAGAAACTATGCCAGACGTTGTATTATTGTCTTCAGATTATTATGCATTATATGCAAATAATGGATTTTTATGGGATATGACAGATGCTTGGAATAATTCAGACGTTAAAAAGTCAGGTAGACTTGTAGATGGTGCTGAAAGCACAATTAAGAACCTTATGGTAAACGGTGAAGACGGAGAAAAAGCAATGTACGGCTTTACTGCTGCAAGAGGTGATGGTTGTGTTTCTTACTTAAAGCAGTCATGGCTTGAAGACGCAGGAATTAACGTAGCAGATGTAGATGGAGTTACTCTTGACTTCGATACATTTTATGGTTACTTAAAGCAGATGAAGGAAAAGAAAGGTCATTATGTAATTTCTGCTCCAGGATTTATCTGTACTTCAGAACCATATACAAACTACCTTCCAGAATTTTATCAGAAAGCACAATATACTTTCTATAAGAACTCATCTGGTGAATATGTAGATGGATTTACAGAGCAAGCAATGAAGGATGCTCTTCAAAGAATTAGAACTGCTGTAGAAGATGGCGTTATTGATAAGGAAACTGTTAATAACTCAACATCAAATGCAAGAGATAAGTTCTATTCAAAAGACGCATCATCTGAATCAGGTATGTTTACATACTGGTCAGGTACATGGGCTAATACTCTTAAGGTAAATCTTGCTTCTAAGGGTCTTGATGATAGACTTATAGCTCTTAAGCCAATCAAGGAACTTGGTGCATATACACAGAGAATTCCAGGAATTTGGACTATTACAACTGCTGCTGAAAACCCAGAAGGAATATTTAAGTATTTCCTTGAAAGTATGTTAGACGGTGGCGATGTTCAAGTAGCATGGGAATACGGTGCTAAGGGAACACACTGGGATACAAAGGCTGAAACTGTTACACTTCAGGGTGAGTCAACAGGTACAACATATAGTGAAGGCGAGTTCCATATGCTTCCATCACCTGAAAAGCCAAATACTCTTCAGACAAAGAACAATGTTGACCCATTACTTGCAATGACAACATTTGAAAAGACAGAGTCTAATCCAGAAGGAACAGACCCAGGACTTCAAACAATATCTCAGACTGCTATTGATAACAGTGAATTCTTCTTTGAAAACTGTCAGGGTTATGAAACATTACCTATGACAACAGAATTATCAGAAGGTTCAACTGATATTAATACAGCAAGAAATTATGTAATCGCTCAGACAGCTTTAGGTTACATGACAATTGATGAAGGTATGGATTACTACAATAAGACTGTTGGTAACCTTGTTAAGAGTGTATTAAAGTCTTTAAATAAGTAATTGTTTTGTATCATATAAATGTTAATACATTTATTTTGATAGAATATATATATTAGGAAAAAAGAACGGTAGTTTGTTAATTCAAACGAAGTGAAAAAGCACAGATGAACTAATCACCTGTGCTTTTTTCGTTATTAAATTTAGGGTTGCGAGGCTAGTAGGAGTATATAATATTGACACACACCAGTAAAAGTACAATCAGTCATATTTGTATGCCACAATCGAACAAGTATGTTCATTGCAAGCATACAAATATAACTAATTGTTCTTTTAATGGTGCATTTACAATATTATATACTCCTACTAGCTTACGGAAGGTTTACTTATGGTTACTAATTATTGTATTATTACACGCAATTCTTTTTTTAATAGAAATTGTGAATTTACTTGATAGTATTAAATATTTATTTTATTAGTACGGTGATAAAATTTTATAAGTAAGTTGTCTGTATAAAATGTATTGCGGTAATAGTGTTGTGAATAATTGACAAGGAATACAACTTACTATGGGTTGAAATTTGCAAAAATAGGTTGGGAGTGTGTGTGGGCAATATTTGTTTGACTATAAAGGAGTATTGTTGGTAATGCCGTAAAATTCTTTTACTTGTTCGGCGTATTTACTGCCTTTTGAGTAACCGTCTTTGTATAGGTCTAGTATTTTATCTTTGTCTTTTTCCATTCTTGAAAAACCGTCGGTGTGGTCAGGTCTTATTACGATGACTTTTCCTGCTTTTTCGTATTTTTCTAGGCGTTTTAGACATTTGTTGTAGCGGGTTGCTCTTTTTAGTAGGTCGTTGGCAAGTTCTGGGTATTTTAGATAAGCTTTTGCCATTACTTTTATTGAAGCAGAAGTCGTTTTTTTGTAACCTGGTTGTCTTGTTAGGACTACAACTACTCTGTCACAACCGTCTTTGAAGGCTCTTTCAAATGGAATTGAGTCACTAAGACCGCCATCAAGATAAGGTGTATCATTAATGTATATGTATGGAAAAAGCATAGGGAGTGCGCAAGTTGCTTTTAGAACTTGGTTAGTTTTATCTTCTCCAGTGTAACGCATATATTCTGGTTTTCCAGTAATTACATTTGTTACAACGCAATAAAATTCTCCTTTATAAGCTTTAAATGCTTCATAATCAAAATGTACTAACTGGTTAGGAACGGTTTCGTATAGGAATTCGAGTCCGCAGTAACATTTATTCTTGCGGTCAACCATATTGCCAACACTCATATATCGTTTGTCATCACGATAGTCCATTATTATTTTTAGATTTCTACCTGCTTGTTTTGAAGCATAACATACGCCATAAGCCGCCCCTGCTGATACACCAATCATATAATCTGGCATAATATCTCTTTTTATAAATGCGTCCATGACACCACATGAAAAAACTGTTCTTAATGCTCCACCCTCAAATACAATTCCTGTTTTCATTATTAAGCCTCATTTCTGCGTTGTGTATTAGTTGAATTTATAAGAAAATATATTGTTTTCGCCTTATACAACGCAATAAGGCGGTATGTTATATTTTCTTATTAATTTGGGGAAAAGTCAAGTGGTGTGAAAGTTTCAATTTCTTTATTTTGCATTTATATAAACAAAAACACACCAGTAAAAGAAAAACTAACTATATATGTATTCTTTAATAGAATAGGCTATATATAATTAATTGTTCTTTAAATGGTGTGTTTATTGTTTGTGTAATTTTATAGCAAATTTATTTTTGTTCTTGATGTTCTTCTAGTAAATCTGAACAACTTACATTTAGTACTTTGGCAAATGTTTTTAATTCTATATCAGTAACAAATCTCTCTCCCGACTCTATACGTTGTATGGCGTTTTTATCTAATTCTATTCCCTCTAACTGCATTTTATCAGCAAGGGCACGTTGAGATGTCTTTGGTAGAAGTGATTTGCGAAGTTTTGCAATATTAATACCTGAGATATTGTTTCCACCGTTAGGTGCTTTGTTTTTATACATTAACATTCCCTTTCTTGACATTTACTGCTTGTCAATTATTAAAGTATATGTTAAAATGAAAGAAAATTGACATTCACTAAATGTCAAAAACGTTAAAATTTAAAAAATAAAATTATAATATTGGGTAAATAATATATATATCATATATAATAATATAATGGAGTTGACAGGAGTATGGGGAATATTGAAGAAAAAGATTTACCGTATATAATAGATAATATGCAAAATATACTAAATAATATGCAACGTAATATTTCAAATTTTAATCAACAAAAGACAAAGTTATATTGGTCACAAGTGAAAATGTCAAATAATATCAAGTTTTGGCATAAAGATGTAGAAGCTATAAAACATTTGAATAACTTATTAGATAATATGTTAATTTATACAGAAAAGATAATGATACTTGTAGAAAATATTTTAAATGATGTTAAGAAGCTAAAACAGGATATGGATAATGGAAATATAAAAAATCAAGAAATTAATATATATATTATAGAACAAAAGGTGTATATATTATCTATGTTTTATAAAAATTATAAACAAGAACAAGATAATTATATAAAGTATATAGAGGCTGTAAAGCAACTATTGAATAGACATAAAGCTGAAATACAAGACGTATCAATTTGGCAAAAAATAAAATGTAAATTTATGTAGGTTTTATAAAAACGACTAAAAAGTGAAAGAAGTTACTTTTTAGTCGTTTTTTGATTTACACCAACAATGAGCCAAAGTTTGTGTAAATCTAAAAATTAGTGATACTTGTAGTAAGTTGAAAAAACTTGTAGAATGTACTTTTTATAGTTCTGTTTATAGTCATAATAAATGTTTGGAGAATTAAAAATTGCACAAATTGAATTGATTTGTTAGTATATTAACAAGCAAAATGTTGTAGTATTATATTATTTATGGAAAGGATAAGGATATTTATGAACTATAAGATAAGACAAGAATTATTTAATCTAGGAGATGAGAAGTACAAAAAGTTTTCATCAACTCTTATTCCTAATTCTAAACCGATTATTGGTGTAAGAATACCAGTGCTTAGAAAATTTGCAAAAGAACATCTTAATGATTGGAAAAGTATTGTAACAGATACTATTAAAGATTTGTATTTTGAAGAAACCATGCTTAGAGGTATGATGTTAGGTTATGGAAGTAGTAAGGAGAAAAATATTGATGAGGCATTAAGGCTTTTAGATGAATTTGTACTAATGGTGGATAATTGGTCGGTGTGTGATGGTTGTTGTGTTTCATTTACAATATTTGAAAAGCATAGAGAAAGGGTGTTTGAAAATATTCAAAGATATCTTAATTCAGATAAAGAATTTGAAGTAAGAGTGGGACTTATAATACTGCTTGACCATTTTTTAAAGGTGGATGGTAATGGAAATAAGGCGAAAAGAAAGCGAGTCGTTTCTGAAAATGATATTGAAGCTTCAAAGGTTTTTGATGAGAATGGCTTGTATATAGATAAAATATTAGATATAATAAACAGACAATATACACAAGGTTATTATGCGATGATGGCAGCGGCTTGGCTTACGGCTGAGTGTTTTGTAGTATTTCCGGCAAAGACATACACATTTCTTAAGGCAACATCATTACAACTTAACAACCGTGAGAATAATATAATAGATGATAGTGAAAATGTAAACGATAAAATATACTGTATGGATAAAGTTACATTTAACAAAGCATTGCAAAAGATATGTGAGTCACTAATACCTGATGATAATGTGAAAAAGCTAATTAAACAGCTAAAAGTCAAGTAGATTATGAAGCATTATATTTTATCAAATCAAGTCTATAATATCTTGAAATTACTATGCTAAAAATAATAAAAACATACAGGCAGATAAGTTGTTAAAAGCAATACAGAAAATGAAAGCCTATGTGTTTTAGTATAGGGCAAGATTATATTATTTTTGCAGAAAGGAAAGAATTATGAAGGAGAAAAAGATTACAACAATAATACTAGCTATAATTGCTGTATTGATTATTGGCGGGGCTTATTATTATGTAGCACTACCAGCAATTAATATTCATGCAGTAGGCTTTTGGTATTTTGTTATTGTTATAATGGCTATTATAACAGGAATTTATTGCATGATTAATGCAAAGTTTACGGAGAGGTATAAGACAGGCAAAAATAAAGAGATAAAAAGTTTCAAGTTGACATTTAAAAATAACAAAGCAGGTGTTATTGGAAAAACATTTATTACAATAACAGTAGCATTAGTTGTTATATACGTTGTGGGAAGTCTGCTTTCATCAGAGATTATTAATGCTTCTAAATATCAACAGCTTTTAACTGTTGAAACAAGAGATTTTGCAGAAGATATTAAAGAAGTATCTTATGATAAAATACCTATTCTTGACAAGGACTCAGCTTCAACTATTGGTAACAGAGTTATGGGTACAATTGTAGATATGGTATCACAGTTTGAAGTTAGTGATATGTATTCACAGATTAATTACAATAACAGACCCGTAAGAGTTTCACCATTGCAATATGGCAATCTTATTAAGTGGTTTACTAATCATTCGTCAGGAATACCAGCTTATATAAGCATTGATATGACTACACAAGAGGCTGAGTGTGTAAGATTGTCACAACCGATTAAGTATTCAATGAGCGACCATTTTGGAAGAAATATATATAGACATTTAAGATTTGCATATCCAACGTATATATTTGACCAAGTTAATTTTGAAATTGACGACAATGGAACGCCTTATTGGATTTGTCCGGTTAAAAAATATAATATTGGACTTTTTGGTGGTGTAACAATTGGGCGTGTTGTACTTTGTAATGCTGTTACAGGAGAGCTTTCTGACTATGCGGTGGAAGATGTTCCACAGTGGGTTGATAAGGTGTATTCAGCAGAAATGCTTATAAATCTTTATGACTATTCAGGACAGTTAAAGCATGGATATTTTAATAGCATTTTAAGTCAAAAGGACTGTCTTAAAACTACAGAAGGATATAACTATATAGCACTTGATGATGATGTGTGGGTGTATACAGGTATTACATCAGTAGGTCAAGACAAGTCGAACGTAGGCTTTGTGCTTATGAACCAACGTACTATGGAGAGTCGTTACTATGTGATTTCAGGTGCGGAAGAATATTCGGCTATGTCATCAGCCGAAGGAAAGGTACAGCACCTTAATTATAAAGCTACATTTCCACTACTTCTTAATGTTGAGGGTGAGCCAACATATTTTATGGCGTTAAAGGATAGTGCAGGGCTTGTTAAGTCTTATGCTATGCTCAACATAGAAAAGTATCAGAATGTTGCTATTGGTGACACTGTGGCACAGTGCGAGGAAAGTTATAAGAAGCTTTTAGAAGAAAATGGAGTTACACAGGAAGAAGCTAAAGAAACTAAGAGTATTCAAGGCAAGATTACAAAGATTGCTCAAACTGTTATAGATGGAAATTCACATTATTATATTATGCTTGAAAATTCAAACGATATATTTGACATTTCTTTGTCAGAAAATATTGATATTATAAGATATAACATTTCTGATGTGATTAGTCTTGAATATTACAGTAATGACAAGGTGAATACAGTAGTAAAGATATTGACAAATAATAACTTATAAATACAGAAATACAGATAAATGCAAATATAAATATTTATGAAAAAAGAAGTTGTATTAATTTCAGCAGTTAGTTTTGTGGCAGGTTTGACAATAGGAATGATAGCACAAATTTAAAAATTATGGTTGTTAGATTTGAATAATATGCTATAATAAATATAGGTTTTGATACGAGCCTTATACTATCGTTAATTCATTCATAAGAATGATTGACAGTGAAAGTCTTATAGAAAATCATTAGTCTTATATGCTTTCGAGTATATTTGGAAGTGGTCGTATATAAGAACCCAATGAGCTTTAGCCATTGGAGTATCAGAAGTAATAATGTGATTGGGATAATATGGCATTAAGATAAGCTTAGGTTATAATTTATCAGCGGAGATGGTATAATATAACAATTGTGTAAAGATATAATGCGACCAGTCAATATTATAAGCCACGAAATTGTGGGAAAATATGCAATTATTATAAGTTTAGGAAAGGAAAAGCTATTTATTATACAGTTGTGTATGTTTTTAGTAGCAGAAATTGCAGATGGATATTATTGTTAAGTACATTGATGGATTACTTGAAAAAAGCACACCGGACGCACCAGTGTGGAACATTGAAAAGATTAAGCAGGGTCTTAAGTCTAAGTGGAATTATATAGACGGGTGTATGATTAAGGCAGTACTTGAAATGTATGCTATTTCAAAAGAAGAAAAGTACTTAAAGTTTGCAGATGATTTTATTGACTATCGTGTAAGAGAAGATGGTACAATTGATGGATATAGCATAGGTGAGAAGAATATTGACAATGTTAATGCTGGTAAGACTCTTTTTGAACTTTATGATATAACTGGAAAAGAAAAGTATAAAAAGGCTATTGACCTTGTATACAGTCAGATAGAGATTATGCCTAGATGTGAATGTGGAAGTTTTTGGCATAAGGACATTTATCCAAATCAAGTATGGCTTGATGGATTATATATGGGATTACCATTTTATCTTGAATATGAAACTCGTTTTAACGATAGAAAGAACTATGATGATATATTCAATCAGTTCAAGTTTGTTATCGAAAATATGAGAAATCCTCTTAATGGACTTTATTATCATGCTATAGATACAAGTAAAGAAGCTTTCTGGTGTGACAAAGTTACAGGTCTTTCACAAAATATTTGGCTTAGAGCTATTGGTTGGTATTCTATGGCACTTCTTGATACTCTTGATAAGGTTGATAATTCAGACCATAAGTTTGATAAAGAATGTAAGATGTTAGAAGATGCTTATGTTGACCTTATGAAGTCTATGATTAAGTATCAAGATGAAAGTGGTATGTGGTATCAAGTAGTTAATTTTGGTGGCATGGATAAGAATTACCTTGAAACAAGTGGTAGTTCTATTATGGCATATTCTTTACTTAAGGGTGTCAGACTTGGTTTCTTACCAGAAGAATACAGAAAGTATGGCGAAAAGGCTATTGATGGAATATGTGATAAGTACTTAAAGAACAATGATGGTGAACTTTCTCTTGGTGGAATTTGTCTTGTAGCTGGTCTTGGTGGTAAGACTAGAAGACCGGGTACTTATGATTATTATATGTCTGAGCCTATCGTTGAAAATGACGCAAAGGGTGTTGGACCATTTTTACTTGCTTATACAGAATTATTAAGATATAAGAATAAATAATACATATGATTTTATGATGTGCGGGGGCTTTTAGCTTCCGCATTTTTAGAAAGAAAGGGTGATTTATATGAAGCCATATATTACAATGGAAGAAGCTTTAAGTAGACAAAAAGAGGGGAGTCGTTCAATTAAATTTATTACTGAAGAAAATGGTTGCATTAATGGGTGTTGTTCTGGAATTACAGTTTATCCAGATTATGAATTTAGCAAAAAGCCTGGAAAACATGATGACCAAGAGGGATTTTATGTACTTGAGGGTGAAGGGTATGCAAAGCTTGATGATTTGGAATTTCCAATAAAAGCGGGGGACTCTTTTGTGGCATTGCCACAGGTAGCACATACTATACGAACTAAAGAAGGAAGTACACCTGTTAAAGTATTTTGGTTTCACAGTGGTGTATAAAATATATGGTAATCGTATGTTTTTAGTTGAAAGTCAGCTTTAGTGAAATATCTGTAGAATTGTTTTGGAAAGGGGAATTTGATTTTTGGAAGAATTCATAAATGATGACGATGGACAGGAGAATGATAAGGCATTAGATGAAAAGAAAAAATGGCTTTTCAAGGAAAATATAAGGCTTGACGAATTAAGAAGAAGTCTTGAAGAAGAAAGAAAACTTCTTGATATACAACTAGGAATGTTAAAAAAGCAACAAAGAAAAAATGCTATACTTGAAAAACAGCTAGAAAACCAAAAAAGGTTATTTGATAGTCAATGGCAAATACTTGAAAGAGAAACTAGACAACTTGCTATAGATAAGGAAAGGTTTGAAAGGCATAAAATAGTATATCGTGATGAGATATCAAGAGAAGTAAGAAAGAGTATGAGTAATACATCAGGTGTGAAAATATTCTTTAAGGGTGTTGATAATGCTCAAAGTTTAAAAAAGCGATACAGAGCATTGCTTAAAATATATCACCCTGATAATGTTAATGGAGATAACAGTCTTTTGCAAGCAATTATTGATGAATATGAAAGATTGAAAAATATATTAAAATAAAGTTTTTGTTAGAGTAAAAATATTTAATGATACTTAATTATTTGTTGAATATTATAATGCAAACTTAATAAACTAATACGATATATTGTCATAAGTATTTTAAAAACATAGAGTTGATTTAAAATATATAGTTAATAAGTTAATTATAAATATTTTTTCTAATTAAAGTGATAAAGCTGTAAATTAATTATTGTTCAAAAGTGGCGAATAGTGTATAATTATAACGAACTGGCGGATTGGACAAGTAAAGGTTCTAAAACCGAGTGTGAAATTAGGAAAGGAAAAGCTATTTTTATATTATTATTTTAATAGCAGAATTTGTAATGTTTAAGATTAATGAGAATTATTTAAAGTTACCAGGAAGTTATCTTTTTTCTACAATTGCAAAGAAAGTCAACGCATTTACACAGGCTCACCCTGATAAAGAGATTATAAGACTTGGTATTGGAGATGTTACACTTCCATTATCACCAGTAGTTATTGATACACTTCATGGTGCAGTAGATGAAATGGGAAAGGCAGAAACATTTCATGGTTATGCACCTGATTTAGGATATGAATTTTTAAGAAATGCTATCGTAGAGCATGATTATAAGAAACGTGGAGCTGATATTAAAGCCGATGAGATTTTTGTAAGTGATGGTGCTAAGTCTGACTCTGGTAATATTGGAGATATTTTCTCTGTAGATAATAAGATTGCAGTATGTGACCCTGTATATCCAGTATATGTTGATACTAATGCGATGGCAGGAAGAACTGGCGATTATATTCCAGAACAGCAAAGATGGAGTAATGTAATTTATATGCCATGTACAGCAGAAACTAATTTTGCACCAGAGCTTCCAAAGGAAACTCCTGATATTATATATCTTTGCTTCCCTAACAACCCAACAGGTTCAACAATAACAAAAGACGAGCTTCAAAAGTGGGTTGACTATGCTAATAAAGTAGGAGCTGTTATTATTTATGATGCAGCTTATGAAGCATATATTTCAGAAGAAAATGTTCCTCATACAATTTATGAATGTGAAGGTGCAAGAACTTGTGCTATTGAGCTTAGAAGTTTTTCTAAAAATGCAGGTTTTACAGGTACAAGACTTGGATTTACTGTAGTTCCTAAGGATTTAAAGAGTGGCGATGTTACACTTCACAGTCTTTGGGCAAGAAGACATGGAACTAAGTTTAATGGTGCGCCTTATATTATTCAGAAGGCGGGTGCTGCTGTCTATACAGAAGAAGGACAGAAGCAGACTAATGAACAGATTGCATATTATATGAAGAATGCAAAGACTATTCTTGATGGTCTTAAGTCAGCAGGTTACACTGTATCTGGTGGTGTTAATGCACCATATATTTGGTTAAAAACTCCTGATAAGATGACTTCATGGGAATTCTTTGATTATTTACTTGAGAATGCTAATGTTGTTGGTACACCTGGTTCTGGTTTTGGACCTAGTGGTGAAGGATATTTTAGACTTACAGCATTTGGTTCACATGAGAATACTGTTAAGGCGCTTGAGAGAATTAAGGCGTTATAATTTATTTTTAATTGTAGATATATACTTGAGTAGAAAAAATAGTATTGAATTTTATAGTTGATGGATAGACGCTAAGTAATTCTAAGTTGTGTTGAAAATGTATAGATTACGAACGTGAGCGCAATCAATGCGACATCGTGTCGCTGATTGCTTTACCGCACGTCAATGTGCGGTAATCACTGTATACATATAACACAACTAAGAATTACTAAGCATCTACCATATACTATAAAATTCAATACTATTTTTTCTATTTACCACTACATTTTGACTTGTGGGACATAAATTTAACTAATATAGTGAGTGATTGGAAGATTATTTTACTATTGATATCTTACGGAAGTTTATTGAAATAGAAAATATGAAACTTAAAGTTTATTTTAGGGATATTGAGTAATTTATAATAAAATAAATTTAAGGTATGGGGGATTTATTTAGATTGGGAGATATGGAAAATTGGGAGAAAACTTTTATAAAAGAATTTAACAAAAGGTGTGGAAAAATCTGTAAACATAGTGTAATATATGATGTGTATTGTAAGTAATACAATTTTTGTTGCTATTTACTAAAAATATAAGAATTTATTTTGGGGTAGGTAGTAATGTTTTTTAGAAATAGATTTAAAAATATCTTTTTATAATGCACAAAAATGGAGGAATATTTATGTGGTTAGCAGATTTAGGTAATGGTAATTATAGAAATCCAATTCTTTATGCAGATTATTCTGACCCTGATGCAATAAGGGTTGGTGATGATTATTTTTGTATTGCGTCAAGTTTTTGTAATGCACCAGCACTTCCAATTCTTCATTCTAAAGATTTGGTTAATTGGAAGGTTGTTAATTATGTTTTAGATAAGATACCAGAGTTTAGATATAGAAATCCAATTCATGGCTGTGGAGTGTGGGCACCTGCGATAAGATACCATGAGGGAACATATTATGTGTGTTTTCCAATGCCAGATGAAGGAATATATATGACTACAACAAAAGACCCATTTGGAAAATGGAGTGAACCTGTTAATATAAGACCGGGCGCAGGCTGGATTGACCCTTGCCCATTTTGGGACGATGATGGTAAAGCCTATCTTGTAGCAGGTGTTGCAAAGAGTCGTATAGGTTATAAGAGTGTACTTCATATGGTTGAAATGCAACCAGATGGTATGGGGCTTATAGGTGATGAAGTTAAGATATTTGATGGAAATGAAAATGACCAAGTTACAATTGAAGGCCCTAAGCTTTATAAGCGCAACGGATATTATTATGTATTTGCACCAGCAGGCGGTGTTAAAACGGGTTGGCAGACAGTGCTTCGTTCTAAAAATATTTTCGGACCTTATGAATATAAGGTTGTTATGCGACAAGGAGACTCGCCTGTTAATGGGCCTCATCAAGGAGCATGGGTAGATACTGTGACAGGTGAAGATTGGTTTTTACATTTTCAAGATGTGTATGCAGCTGGTAGAATAATGCACTTACAGCCTATGCACTGGGAAAATGATTGGCCGATTATTGGCGTTAATAAAGATGGCAATGACTATGGTGAGCCAGTGATGGAATATAGAAAGCCTAATATTGGTAAGACTCAAGCAGAACTTTCTGACATATCAAAATATCCTATATGTGAACCAGATACAACAGACGAATTTGATAGTAATAAATTAGGTATTCAGTGGCAATGGAATTCTAATCCTGACAAGGACTGGATTGAATTTGTTCCCGAAAAATCTAGTATTAAGCTTAATGCTGTAAATGCTGTGCCTTTAAGACCAGTAGGGGATTATAGGAATATTTTACTTCAAAAGTGGCCAGCACCAGAGTTTAGTTGTGTTACAAAAATGAGTATAGCAGGTATGAAAGAGGGAGATAAGGCGGGAGTTGTTTCTCTTGGAATGAATTATATAGCTATGGCTATTGAAGTTAAAAATGGTGAATATGTATTACAACAGATTAATGGAACTCAGTTCTTTGACTGTGATATGCCTTATACTAAAGAAGATATTAAGAATTTTGTAGTTGATAACGGTAGACTTGATAGTGAAAAGAATATATATTTTAAGTATACTGTAAAATGTACAGGTCATATTGACCATATGGAATTAGATTTGCCTGTAAAAAACGCACCAGTTGAGAGCGTAACATTTGAGATTAGTTATGATGGTGTTAATTATGAAAATGCGTTCTCAATTCCTTCAAAAGCAGGTCGTTGGGTTGGAGTTAAGAATGGCGTGTTTGTGGCGCATAATAGTGAAGTTGCAGGTGAAAAGGGCTTTGTGATGGTGGATTATGTAAGGTATATGTAAATAGAATGTGTTGTTGGGGGATGGAAGTAGGGAGTAAATTTTATAGTCGATGGATAAAAGCTAAGTAGTTCTAAGATGTGCTGGGGTTAGGCTATGTAAAGTCGGACGTGAACGCCACCAATGCGACGTCGTGTCGCTGGTGGCTTGCCCTGACGTCGTGTCAGGGCATCACTGTTTTTTGACAGCACAACTAAGAACTACTAAGCTTTTACCATATACTATAAAATTTACTCTCTACTTCCTGTTTTTTGCAACTACATTTATATATTATAAAATTTTAGTAATCTAATGCAAAATTATGATAGTACATATACTTACATAAAAATGGAAGAATATTAAATTGAATTGAATGTATATTGTGAATATTGGTTGGTAGTTGTTTATAATATTTCAAGTCTGAAAATAATATGCAATACTGTAAATATTAATAGTTATAACTTTTATGGTTTGCTGTGGAGAGTAGTTAAAGGCTTCCTTGTTGAATTTGCTGTTCTAATGGAATGAGGTATATCCAAAATTTGAAAATGATGTGTTTTTATTGTAAAATATCATTGATTAGAACTTTTACAGTTTGTGATGGAGAGCAGTCGTAAGCTTGATTGCGGGGGTTTATGTTGTGATAGAAAGGCATTATATCTGAAATCTGAAAATAATATGTGTTTACTGAAAAATATTAACAGTTAGAATTTTTATAACTTGATATGAAGATTTGTTAAAGTTGTTTATAGTAGATTGTTTTTTATTATAATAAGAAAGTCCCTATAATTTATCACGCATATATAATGGTGATAGGTTATGGGGACTTTTTGGCTTAGTGTTGTTAGTTTTGTTAGTAGAATATATGGTCACCGATTACTGTTCCGTAGGTGTCTGTGCCGCTTCGGTATACATGGAAGTAGAGTGCGTCTATTACGATATTGCCATTTAAGACTTCTTGTGCGGCTTGTACACAGCTTGATGAAGCTCCTCTAGCAAGAACGATAGAGAAACGACCACTTGCTACAGGAGTAAATTGTCCTGAAGCATAGATTACTGCTGATATTGAATTTGGAAAACGACTACTATTTACACGATTAATTATAACACTTCCTACAGCTAGTTTTCCTTGATAAGATTGATTACCGGCTTCACATTCAATAATAGCGGCAAGCATAGCAAGGTCTGATGAGTCATGTGCAAGTGCTGTGCCACCAGAAGAAGCGGGTACATCGTAAGAAACTCCGCTTGAAGTATTATTTGCTTCTTGAGCGGCTTTGGCTTGCGCTTCTTGTGCAGCTTTGGCTTCTGCTTCTTGTCTTGCTCTTTCAGCCTCAGCACGTTCTTGTTCAATACGTTGATTTTCAAGGTCTTGCTCATATTGAAGTGCAAGTTTTTCGGCTTCTGTAATACTACTAGATGTAGTATCTATCTGTGATTGAGTCTGTGCAAGAAGTGTATTAAGGTTGTTGCGTTCATTAGTAGCTTCATTTCTAAGCGAATTAAGGTCATTCATATCGGCTACAAGAGCATCGTTAGCCTGCTTATTTTGTGTATAAATATCATTTAACTGAGCAAGCATATCTCTGTCATATTGCGAAATCTGTTGTATGTACTCTGTACGAGTAAGAAATTCTCCCATACTTTTTGAATTTAAAATAAGTTCAAAAATAGAGCTGTCATTCTTTTCATACATATATTTAATTCTAAGTTTCATTGAATTGTATTGATTAGCAATCTGAACAGATAAATCATTGATTTTAACTTGCAAATCATTTATTTCTGATTGTTTTTGTGTAATCTGACTGTCAATGTTAGCAATTTTTTCACCAGAAGCTTCAAGTTGTGAATTAAGATTAGCAAAGTCAGAAGATAATTCAGCTTGACGAGCTTTAAGTTGATTTAATGCTTCATTAGCTTTGTCTAAGTCCTCCTGTGTCGTAGCTGCGTATGTATTAGGAATATATGGAAATACTGTTGCAATAGAAAGGGAAAGACATAAAAGACAAGCCGGCACTTTTAATTTTTTAGTAGTTATTTTTAAATAATTTCTTTTCAATTAAAAAACCTCATTTTTATAATACATAGTTAATATGTTTCTGAAAATATATATTTAAGTATTACTTAACACTAGGAAATTAGGGGATTTATTCAATCGTGTTAAATATTACTGTTCAAATATTTTAATATGTGGCAACGAAAAAATCAAGTGGAAACGAATTACATATTATTAGAATTGTGGTATACTAATAATGTTGCTGATAAATAATTTGATTTTTCAGTAATATATATCGGAATTTATAAAGGCTAATATTAGTAATTTACTAATGGCAAAAATAACATTTGTATAAAGAAAATATAAATATTGTGGGACTTAATTATAATATGCTGTCAATTATGAATATATTCTTATTTGGTGTTGTTTTATATAAGTTTTTAGGTAAAAATGTTATATTAACATTTATTATTTTCTAAGTACAAATACAAGCTTTAAAATGATATATTAATAGCTATAAACTTTAGTTTTCGGAAAGCGAAAGGATTTTATTTATGAGATATTTAATAGACACACATACACATACAATAGCAAGTGGTCATGCTTATAATACAATTGATGAGATGACAAGAAAGGCTAATAGTATAGGGCTTGAAAATCTTGCCATTACAGAACACACGCCTAAAATGCCAGGAAGCTGTAATATGTTGTATTTTACGAATTTGAAGATACTTCCAGAAAGAAAATATGACGTTAATCGTTTATTTGGTTGTGAAGCTAATATTGTCAATCTGTATGGCGAGGTTGATATGCCTGATGGTTTACTTAGAAAGATGGATATTGTTATTGCAAGTTTTCATATACCTTGTGTTAAGGCAGGAAGTGTTAATGAAAATACAAGGGCGCTTATTAATGCAATGAAGAACCCTTATATTGACATCATAGGTCACCCAGACGACAGCAGATATGCTGTTGATATGGAAATGGTAGTTGATGCGGCAAAGGAGTATCAGACACTTTTAGAGCTTAACAATTCGTCATTAAAACCGAATGGCCCAAGACAGGGTGCAAGAGAAAATGATATAAAAATGCTTGAGCTTTGTAAGAAGAAAGATGTGTGTATAACAATAGGTAGTGATGCACATATAGAAGAAGATATTTGTAATTTTGGTTTTGCGGAGGAGTTACTTGAAGAAGTTGATTTTCCAGATAGGCTTATAGTTAATAAGGATATTGATTTACTTAATAGTTATCTTCATAGTTATAAATAATTGGTATAAAATTACATTTATGTTGTTGTAAAAATTTAAAGTTGTTTATGACTTTATTTTTAGACGTTAATGTGTTAAAATATCATTTATAGTACATGGAATTACGGGCTATAAGCTCAGAAATGGAGAAAAAGATGAATAGTAAGTTAAAAACACCAGCGGTTGAATTATTATTTGATGCAATATTATGTCTTGATACTAAAGAAGAATGTTATGATTTTTTTGAAGATGTATGCACAATTAATGAATTGTTATCGCTGTCACAAAGATTTGAAGTTGCTAAGATGCTTAGAGAGAAAAAGACTTATCTTGATATAGCTGAAAAGACAGGAGCTTCAACAGCTACAATTAGCAGGGTTAATCGTTCTCTTAATTATGGTACAGATGGTTATGATAAGATATTTAAAAAGATGAAAGAAAAAGACGAGCAGTCGCAAGAGTAAAGTTTTTTTGTTTTGATGTAAAATTAAAAAAGGTATATGTTTTGTGCAAACTGTAAATGTGTGGAAAAGCTAACATTTATTAGTTGCTTAAAACATATACCTTTTTTGTGTAATTATAAACAATTCTACATTTTTCTATTTAGTTTAGTGTGTTTTTGGTAGAATTAGAAAATTGTTTTATTGTGTTATTCTTTTTTCTTTGAAGTTTTCTTGCCCTTTGTATCTTTTGGAGTGTGGCGAGAGGCGTAATCGTCTATTAAGTTTTCGATTAGATTTTTCTTTAAGTATACATCAAATATAAGTGTGCATACGAGTGTGAAAAATTGTAGAAATTCTTTGTCAATTTCATCATCAGAAAATTGTTCAAATGCCTTATCAGCATTATAAGCTTTTTGTGTAATGTCATTTGAAATAGAAGAAACTTCTGATTTGCACATATTGTATACTTCTTTGTATATAATATCTAATTCGGAAGATTTTTCTTTATCAAAAAATTGTGCTGTAAGTGGGTCAAGAATTGTCTTTATATCGTTTATTGAAAGGATACTTTTAAAGTAATATATAAAAGCTAAGATATAAAGATGGTCTTTTGAATATTTTTTCTTGATTGGTGCAGGTAAGAGATTGTTTTTGGTGTAGTTGTTTATCATTGTTTTTGTAAGAATTTTGTCATCTGGCTTTCTCTTACAGTCTTGAAGATGTTCGTCCATAAATGTTGTTACCTGGTCCATATAAAGATTGATATTTGGAACATCTCCAGGCTTTATATAGTTGAGCTTAACAAGTTTTTTGAGAGCTTCTTTTACAAATTGAGTGTTATTTTCCATATATATACAGACCTCACTATCTAAAATAATTTATGTTGTGATATTATTGTTACATTATATAGTATTTAAAACTAGATATCAAGTTGTTTTAAATATTTTTGGGATTGTGAAGATAGCAGTAGTATATAAAACATTCACACACCAGTGAAAGTACAGTCACCTATATTTGTATGTCATCATCGAACAAGTATGTTCGATGTTGCCACACAAATATAGCTAACTGTTCTTTAAATGGTGCATTTCATTGTTTTATATACTACTGCTATCTTACGGAAGTTTGTAGAATTGGAAAATATAAAAATGTGTGTGTGAAGTTAAGTTTTGTTAAATTATTGATACAGTTACTTAATATAGTGTTAATAATAAAAGGGATGACATTGGGGGGATTTTATTATATAATTAATTAAACGGACTGTGTTGAAGGTGGTCTGTACATAGGATTTGGTGTCAGGCACACTTGACACATTTTTGAATATATTAAGAAGTGTGCAGAAATGAGGAGTGTTATGGGAATATTAACAAGATTTAAGGACATTATGGCATCTAATATCAACGCATTATTAGATAAGTGTGAAGACCCAGAGAAGATGATTGACCAGTATATGCGTAATCTTGAAAGTGATTTGGGGAAAGTTAAGGCTGAAACTGCTTCTGTTATGGCAGAGGAAACTAGAACTAAGAGAGAGTTAGACGAGTGCAATGCACAGATTGCTAAAATGCAGACTTATGCAGAAAAAGCACTTAAAGCAGGAAGTGAAAATGATGCAAGAGCATTTCTTGAAAAGAAACAACAGCTTACAGCTAATCAAGCAACACTTTTGCAGTCATATAATATGGCAGCTGAAAATGCAGCTAAAATGCGTCAGATGCACGATAAGCTTGTAAAGGATATTCAAAATCTTGAGTCAAGAAAGGCTTCTATAAAGGCTAAGGTGGCAGCAGCTAAGGCACAGGAGAGAATGAATAAGATAGGTTCAAGTGCAGTTGGTGCTAGTAATAACATGGACGCATTTAATAGAATGGAAGCTAAGGCTAATAAGATGTTAGACGAAGCTAACGCAATGTCAGAGCTTAACCGTTCACAAGAAGAAGCTGATATTGACAGTCTTGCAGCAAAGTATGACAGTGAACCAACTAACAGTGCAGTAGACGATGAACTTGCAGCACTTAAGGCTCAAATGGGGTTATAATAATAAAATATATGGCGGAATATAGTAAAAGTTTTTTAGACAAATTTTAATTATGTTCCGCTAACTTAACATATACTTAAAATATAGGAAAGGAAAAGCTAAGTATTTTTAGTAGATAAAAGCATGGGATTATTTAGCAGACAGATGGCAAATGTTGTCGAATGGGAAGAATATCGTGATGATATAATCTTTTGGAAATGGACTAATAGAGAAATTAAAAAGGGCAGTAAGCTTATAATAAGAGCAGGTCAAGATGCTATTTTTATGTATAATGGAAAGATTGAGGGAATATTTAAAGACGAAGGAAGTTTTGATATTGAGTCGGATATTATTCCATTTTTATCTACATTAAAGGGCTTCAAGTTCGGCTTTAACAGTGGTGTAAGAGCAGAAGTGCTTTTTGTTAATACTAAGGAATTTACAGTAAAATGGGGTACAAAAAATCCAGTTTCAATCCCCGCACCATCACTTCCGGGTGGTATGCCAATAAGAGCATTTGGAACATTTAACTTTAAGGTAGACGATTATTTGTGTCTTATAGATAAGGTTGCAGGCGTTAAGCAAATGTATACTGTTGACGATGTAAGGGAACGTGTTGTTGCAGTATTAGACCAGCTTCTTATGAAGTGGATATCTAAAGAAGGCAAGGATATGTTCAATCTTCAAGCTAATGCTTATGATATTGCAAGTGGCATAAAAGACGACCTTGATATGCAGATATCAAAGATTGGAATAACAATAACTGATTTTAATATTGCAAGTTTTTCATATCCAGAAGAAGTACAAAAAATGCAAAATAAAGCGGCTTCACAGAGTATGGTGGGAGATATGAATAAATATTCACAGATGGCAATGGTGGATAGCTTTGGAAAATCGGGTGGTTCAAATCTTGCAGGTGATATGATGAGTATGCAGATGGGTATGCAGCTTGGTCAGCAGATGATGAATAACATAAATAATAATATGAACATGAACAACAATATGAATAATGTTAATCAACAGCCACAAGGTGCAGGTCCTAAGTTCTGCCCTGAATGTGGAACTCCAGTAAATGGAGCAAAGTTCTGCCCTAATTGTGGTAATAAACTTGTATAAGAATAAAACATCGGAGGATATATGAAGTTAGATGGATTAAATGATATGCAGAAACGAGCTGTCAAAAGAACTGATGGGCCACTTCTTATTATAGCAGGGGCGGGTTCTGGAAAGACAAGAGTACTTACTAATAGAATAGCATATCTTATAGACGAGTGTGGTGTTAATCCATACAATATTCTTGCAATTACATTTACTAATAAAGCGGCAGCAGAAATGCGTGAAAGAGTAGAGCAGACAGTAAGTGAAGGCAATTTTGTATGGGTAAGTACATTTCATTCAACCTGTGTGAGAATTTTAAGAAGATATATAGATAAATTAGGTTATGATAATAATTTTACAATTTATGATACAGATGACCAAAAAAGTGTTATAAAAGAAGTTTGTAAAAAGCTCAATATAGATACTAAGATGTTAAAAGAACGTACGATAATGAGTGTTATTTCATCAGCAAAAGACGAAATGATTAGTCCTGATGAAATGGAAATGAACGCAGGAAATGACTACAATGCGAAAAGAATTGCAAATATATACAGAGAGTATCAAAAAGAACTTAAGCTTAACAATGCACTTGATTTTGATGATTTGATTTTTAAGACTGTGGAGCTTTTCAATAAAGACGAAGAAGTACTTAATGCGTATCAAGAAAGATTTAAGTACATAATGGTAGATGAATATCAAGATACTAATACAAGTCAGTTTAGGCTTATAAGCAAGCTTGCTCAAAAATATGGCAATCTGTGCGTAGTTGGTGACGATGACCAGTCAATCTATAAATTTAGAGGAGCTAACATAGGAAATATCCTTAACTTTGAAACAGAATTTTCGGGAGCAAAGGTTATAAAGCTTGAGCAGAATTACCGTTCAACACAGACAATTTTAAATGCTGCTAATGAAGTAATTAAAAATAATATAGGCAGAAAACAAAAGTCACTCTGGACTGCTAATGGAGAGGGCGATAAGATTAATTTCAACATATATAATGACGGCTACAAAGAAGCAGAAGGCGTTGTAAATAGTATATGTGACAATATAAGAGATGGCTGGAATTATGATGATATAGCAATTCTTTACAGAACTAATGCTCAGTCACGACTTCTTGAAGAAAAGCTTATCGAAAAGAATGTGCCATATAGAATTTACGGCGGGATTAATTTCTACCAAAGAAAAGAAATTAAAGATATTCTTGCATATTTAAAGACGATTGATAATGGTATGGATGGTCAAGCTGTAAAGCGAATTATAAATGTTCCAAAACGTGGCATAGGTGCTACAACGATTAATAGAATACAAGAATTTGCAGATATTAATAACATGACATTTTGGGACGCATTGTGTAATGCTGATGAGATACCAAATATAGGCAGGTCATATAGCAAATTAGAGCCATTTATTACAATGATAGCAGGCTTTAAGGCAAAGAAGCAATTTATGTCAATAAAAGAGCTTACAGAAGCAATTTTAAGAGATACAGGTTACATTGAAGCACTTGCAGAAAATGAAACAAAGGAAGAAGTAGAAGCACGACAAGAAAATATTGATGAATTTATCAATAAGATTGTAAGTTATGAGCAGAAGTTCTATGAAGAAAATAGTAATTCTTCTGAAAATGATGATACACAGCAAAGTAATTCTATGGATGATGTTAATAATTTAACAGAAGATTTAACAACTGTAAGCAGACAAGAAAAGCCGACTTTAAGTGGTTTCCTTGAAGAAGTTGCGTTAATTGCCGATATTGACAATCTTGACCAGTCAGCCAAGCAAGTTATGCTTATGACACTTCATAGTGCAAAGGGACTTGAATTTCCTATTGTATATATGACGGGGCTTGAAGATGGGCTATTTCCGGGGTATATGAGCATAGTGAGTGAAGACCCGACAGACCTTGAAGAAGAAAGAAGACTTTGTTATGTTGGTATAACAAGAGCGCAAAAAGAGCTTAATATAAGTAGTGCCAAGATGAGAATGGTTCATGGTGAAACACAGATGAATAAGGTGTCAAGATTTGTAAAAGAGATACCAGAAAAGTATCTTGACATTGAAAATCACTGTGACAAGAAAGGGAATAATTCTTTTGGAGAAGAAAATATTTCTCAATCATCAAGATTTGACTTTAGAGCAAGTGCAAGAGCTGCGCTTAAGATGTATGGAAGTGGAAATACTTCAGATTATAAGAGTGCAAAACGTGTAGCGATAGATGGTAATTCAGGCAATAGCATGGGTTCTACATCTTATGGTAAGCCATCATATGCAAGGACAACTACTAATTATGGTGGTGTTAAAGGTAGTACGTCTTACAGCACTAAAAGTTCTTATAGTTCAGCAAGCACTATCAGAAATACAGCAAATGCAGTTCCGAATAAAAAAGTTGGTTTTGGGAAAGAATTTCCAATGGATATATTTGATATTAAAAAGCCAGCAAAAGCAGTTGAAGTTAGTAACAGCGAACTAGGCTATGAAGTTGGTGATACTGTAGTGCATGAACTTTTTGGTATAGGAAAGGTGAAGTTAATAGAACCATCACCAAGAGATTATAAAGTTACTGTAGAATTTGAGAATGATAACTTTGGAACAAAAAAAATGCTTGCAGGCTTTGCAAAATTAAAAAAACAGTAGCAAAACATAAATGCGTATGATATAATCAATTTATACATTTAGCAACGGAAAGGGGTCATAACATGAATAGAGATAAGATTGAAGAATTAATCGCATCAAGCAAGATTAATAGTTTAATTAATAAGAAAGAAGAACCAAAGAAAACTACTAATTGGATTATAGTTGGTCTTGCAATAGTTGGAGCAGTAGTAGCAGTTGCCGCAATTGCTTACGGAGTTTACAGATATTTTACTCCAGATTATCTTGATGATTTCGATGACGACTTTGAAGACGATGATGACTTTGAAGAAGACGACTTTGAAGATGATTTTGAAGACGAAGAATAAGATACACATTAGTGTTTAATTGAGTTTCTGAGTTTGATGTTTATACCACTGACTGATACTTTCGGTCAGTGGTATTTGTTTGTAATTTATTTGAAAGGATATTTTTATGAAAAAAGGACAGATATATACAGGAAAAGTACAGTATGCAGATTTTCCAAATAAAGCTGTAGTTACAGTTAATTCAGATAATCCAGAAGATAACGGTAAAAAAGTTATAGTTAAAAACTCAATTCCGGGACAAACTGTAAAATTTATGGTTAATAAAAAACGTAAGGATAAATGTGAAGGAAGACTTCTTGAAGTATTAGAAGGTTCTCCAATAGAAACTAATGAAAAGTGTAAGCATTTTGGACAGTGTGGAGGTTGTGTTTATCAGTCAGTAGCATATGATAAACAGCTTGATATTAAGTGTGAGCAGATAAGAAAGATACTTACACAAGCTATAAGAGATGAGTTTGAATTTGAGGGAATAATAGGCAGTCCAGTATCAGAAGAATATAGAAATAAAATGGAATTTTCTTTTGGTGATGAAGTAAAAGACGGCGACCTTGCATTAGGACTTCATAAAAGAAATAGTATGTACGACATTGTAACTGTTGACGGTTGTAAAATTGTAGATAGTGATTATAGAAAAATACTTGTATGTGTATATGAATATTTTAAGGATAAAAATGTGCCATACTATCACAAAATGCGACATGAAGGTTATTTAAGACATCTTCTTGTAAGAAAGGCAGTAAAGACTAAGCAAATTCTGGTAGATATAGTTACAAGTACGCAGTTAGAATTTGATATGAGTGAACTTGCTGACAAACTTAAAGCATTAGAGCTTGATGGTGAGATAGTCGGATTTTTACATACATTTAACGACAGTATTGCAGATGTTGTAAAAAATGATAAGACGGATATTATATTCGGCAGAGATTATATTGAAGAAGAACTTTTGGGATTGAGCTTTAAAATAACACCATTTTCATTTTTCCAGACTAACTCATTAGGTGCAGAAGTGCTTTATTCTAAGGCGAGAGATTATATTGGAAGTACTAAAGATAAGGTTGTATTTGACTTGTACAGTGGAACAGGCACAATAGCACAGATTATAGCACCAGTTGCTAAAAAAGTTATTGGTGTTGAGATTGTAGAAGAAGCAGTTGAAGCAGCAAAGGAAAATGCTAAGCTTAACGGACTTGATAACTGCGAGTTTATAGCTGACGATGTGCTTAAGGCACTTGACAATATCAAGGAAAGACCAGACTTTATTATATTAGACCCACCAAGAGATGGAATTAATCCTAAGGCACTTGAAAAGATTATTAATTATGGTGTTGACAAGATGGTATATATCTCATGTAAACCAACTTCACTTGCGAGAGATTTGGAAATGCTTCAAGATAGGGGATATGTTGTGGAAAAAGGATGTTGTATAGATATGTTCCCAAACACAGTTCATTGTGAATCAATCGTGTTATTAAAACGTGTAAAATAAAAGATTATTAAATTAAATAAACTTAAAAGAACCATTTTACTGAAGTAGGAAAATGGTTCTTTCTTTAATATAGTTATGCTTGTATAATATTTCTTTTCACAAACAATAAATTTATATTCTTTTTGTATTAATATAAAATTAGTATTTATTATATATTTGACCACGATTACCATCATTAATTAATCCCCCATTCTTTTTTACAATCTTCAAGAGAGTATTCTTCTGTATTGTCAGGGTCATTGAGATATTCTTGATAGAGACTTTCACATAAAGCGTCATCGTTTTCATCGTCTGTAAGTTTACGGGCATAGGCAATAATGTACTCTATTTTGTAATCTGGAAATTTATCAATTAATTCTAAAAGTTCTTCTTTTTTGCTCATAAAAATCCTCCTCATAAAAATATATATCTGTATTATATATTATTTTTATATTTAAAGCAAAAATATATTATTAATATAAAAAATGCAGTATAAAAAATCACCCAAATGTTCCACATAAACGACCCAATATTCCTTGCGTGAAAAAAATGTCGATTTATGTCGTATAATATATATTATTTAAGAGCAGGCGTAAGTAATGAAATACGTTAAAGGGAGGAAGATTTGATGAACAGAAGAATTATAGCAGGTAGTATGGTAATGGCTACATTGATATTCTCAGGGTGTAGTGCTGTTCCAGATGGCACAATTTCTTGGGAAAAGCAATCAGCAGATGGTGTTGTTATTGAAAATAATCATGTAAAAGGCACTCTTGTAGAAGATACTGTATATGTAGATGCTTATATCTCAGGAACGAATAATAATACAGAATGGAAAGAGTATACAGCAACTTTAAAAAATATAGACGATGATGAAGCGGATAGACTAGGTCATGTTTTATTAGACGATAGTGCTTATTTAGACTCAAAAAGAGAAAGTGCGGGAGATAAACAGAAAAGTATGTACTATACATATAAGTCAGATAATACAGATGCGGTAGTTTATTGTCATAATGGTTCAATAGTTTATGATACAGCAAAAAGAAAACAAATTCAGTATACTTCCTTTTTAACAGGTAAAAAAGGTGCTTTGGATTCAAAGGAACTTCATAGTATATATCCTTTAGATAGTATAGAAGGAATAGCCAAGGAAGAAGCAGTTGCATATTTTAAAAAATTATGTGATGAAACAGGTGTTGATGCCTCTGATAATATTGATGTGTATGCTTTTGATAAGGATAGTGCTAATGCTTATATAGCAGACGGAAATGAATATCTTTTAATGGATAAATATGAAAATATGAAGCCACTATTAACAGACGATGATGAAGCCTACATAATAATTGCCCCATTAAAGATTAATGGAGTAGAGTTACCAGCTTACAATACATCTTCAGGCACAGGAGATTCCGTAGAGTCAAAAATTACCGCTGTTATAGGAAGAAATGGTCTTTATTATTTTGGAGTGAGTGGTTTATATGATATATCTGACGAAGAACCAGCGGAGGGTATTCATAGTATTAATGATTTAATGGATTATTTAAAGACTAATTATCAGTATAGTTCAGGTGTCACTCGTGGAATAAAGATTTCAGATATATCATTACAGTATATTGCAAGATATTATATAACACAGGACGAATTTAAAATAGTGCCTACTTATGTTTGTAAAAAGGAAACAACAACAGTAAGTGAAAAAGAGGGAGTAAATTCGGAGATGGTAACAATAGAACGTCTTTATGTAGATGCAAGAAATCTTACCTCTTTTGCAGGAAAGTAAGGGGTAGTGTTTTATGAAAAATGTATTTAGGATTGTAGGAGTTGAATTAAAAAAAGAACTATACAATTGCAAATTGTATATATCATTGATAGGATATATTTTATTATGCTTTTATATTAGTGGTGATTATGGTTCATCAGATGCTTTTGGTTTGATTGATGTTATGTTAGGTCTTAGCAATACTGCATCACTGCTTGTATTTATTGCGGCATTGCCGTCAGCGTGTACATTTGTAGACGATTGGGAGAATGGGTATTATAAGTTTATTGTAAGTAGAAGTTCTTCAACACAATATATAATATCAAAGATATTAACTTGTGCTATAAGTACGTTTTTGGTTTCATTTATAGGTTTTAGTATATTTGGTATTATTGAATATATTATGATTGGTGGTAATGCTTACTTAATTGATGAAACAGACATATTTTATAGTCTTGTTACAAGTGATTATAAGATATATTATATTTTTTTAAGGGCATTAATTCTTGCTTTGCTAACAGCATTGTTTGCAGAATATGGGCTTATGGGTTCTGCTATTATGCCTAATAAGTTTGCATCAATGACATTTCCACTTATAAGCACAGTTATATTGATTGAATTTAGCAGTAAAATAAGGATTAATCATGTATCTTTGCATAATATACAAAGTGTATATTTGCCAAACGCTTATGGTGGGATTACAGCAGTTGTTACTGTTATATTATATTTATTAGTTGCTAATATAATATTCACATATTTTGTAAAAAGGAGGATACGCTGTGAAATCAATTAGAATATGTATTCAAAATATGAGAAAATGGATAGGAAACAGCAGAATTATAGTATCCCTTATAGTTATATTCCTTTTTACATATTTGTATACAAAGGGCTTGTGGAAGATATCTGACTATACAGGAGAGAAGTTAAGTCCATATATATTTCCATTTTTAACTACATATAGATATATGAAGATATTATATTTATTTCCAGTGATTATGATATTCAGTGACGCTCCATTTATTGACTCTAACCAACAGTTTGTTATGGTAAGGTCAGGGAGGTTAAGTTGGGGAATAGGACAGATGTTATACATAGTTGTAGGTTCATTTTGTTATACTATGTTTATGTTATTATCATCAATTATTGTAAATATCGGACATATACAACTAGACACTTCGTGGGGAAAGGGGCTTATACTTGCAGCCACTACTAATCTTACGTCAGCACTTGGGATACAATATGATACAGTAAAAGTAACAGGTTCTATTGTAAGATATTATACTCCAGCTCAGGCAATGTTATGGTCATTTGTATTTTTATGGATGATATGTACTATATTGGGGCTTATTATTTATGATCTTAATATATTATTTAAGTCTAATGCTGTAGGAGTACTTGTTACTGGATTTATGGTATTTTTTACAGCCATTGTAGATGAAGTTCAACAATTTATGTGGTTTTCACCTGTGACATGGTCTTCGCTTAATAATATAGATGTGGCAAAGACGACAAGTTTGCCTAGTTTTTATTTTGTGCTTTATATGTACAGTGGTGCGATAGTAATATTGTTTATAATGGGAGCTTTGCTTAGCAGGAGTAGAAGATTTTCATTTGAAATTAAGAATAACATTCAATAGGAGAGCTTATGGAAGATATAATTGTTGTGGAAAATGTTTCAAAAAAATTCGGCGATAATCTTGTTCTTGATAATGTATGCGTTAATTTTGAAAAGGGCAAGATACATGGAATTATAGGCAGAAATGGTTCTGGAAAGACTATGTTAATGAAGTGTATATGTGGTTTTGTTCCAGTGACATCGGGAACTATTACTGTCGCTGGCAAAAAAGTAGGAAAAGATGTTGATGTACCGCATAATATGGGAATTATTATTGAAACTCCCGGTTTTTTAAACAGTTATAGTGGATATAATAACTTGAAGTTTCTTGCAGGAATTAATAAAAAAATTGGTAAAGATAGAATTATGGAGGTTATGGAGCTTGTAAAGTTAGACCCTCATAATAAAAAGCACGTTGGTAAGTACTCTTTGGGTATGCGACAGCGTTTAGGATTAGCACAAGCACTTATGGAAAATCCAGACATACTTATTCTTGATGAGCCAATGAATGGTCTTGACCAGTCTGGTGTTGATGAGATGAGAGGAGTGTTAAGTTCATTAGCCAAAGGGGGAACTACAATTATTATGGCTAATCACAATGCAGAAGATATAGAGTTATTGTGTGATACAGTATGTGAAATGGAGTTGGGAAAGATTATAAATAAATAATTATTTTACCAAATATTCCATATAAACGACAAAATATGCCTTGCATGAAAAAAATCTTTTTTTGATGTATAATATTTATTGTAAGATTTTCTTATATTTTTGAGAAAATAAAATAACAAGAAAAGAGTGGATAATATTATGATTGAAAACAAAATTAAGATTAAGGTTGCTAATAATGTTAAGAACGTTGCAGTTAAGGTGGCAACTCATTATGTAAATGTGGCATGTCCATTTTTTACATATCAACCTAAAGTGAGCAAGGAAGTTAAAAAATTAAGAAAGTTTTAAAGAATATTTGAAAGTTGAAAAATTTTATAATATAATAAATGAAATTATTGTTTATATGGAATTGGATAATGCGTACATATAATTATATAAATAAATATTTAAAACTTAATACAGATGATGAAGCAGTAGTAAAATTCGGATTAGAAATAATGATTGAATTAATCATTGCTATAATAGTAGTGTCCGTAGTTTCTATTGTATTTGGTATGATAATGGAAAGCATAGTATTTTTATTATTTTTAATACCATTAAGACAAAATGCAGGGGGATACCACACTAAAAGTCAAATTAGTTGTGGTATATTATCATTAATTATTTTGATTGGAGTACTTGTAATTATTAATAAGTATAATGTTAGCAGAGAATTACAACTATTTTTATGTTTTGTTAATAGTTGTATTATTTGCTTATTTGCGCCAGTGGATAATAGTAACAATAAATTAGACGATTTTGAGAAGAAAGTATATGCAAACAGAACTAAAAAAATATTACTTTTTGAATTATTAATATTTATATTATTATTTATTTGCCAATATAGCTATTGGAGTGCTATTATAGCAATTGCAATAGCTATAACTGGAGCTTTAGTTTTAATAGGTTTTATACAAAACAAGAGGGGGGATAATGTTTGATATACACAGTTGGTATATGTGACGATGAAAAGTCAACTTGTGCAGAATTAGAAAATATAATTATTGATTTGTTCAAGAAAATGAAAGATGATGTCGATATTCAAGTGTGGAATAGTGCGGAGAGTTTTATGGAAGATGTACCATCTAAGGTGAAAGTAGACATTTTATTTCTCGATATTCAATTACCAGCCCTTAATGGCGTTGATGTAGGTAATTATATTAGACAAGGTTGTAATAATGAGGCAATGCACATAATATATATTTCTTCAAATCAAAGTTATGCGATGGAATTATTTAGTATACACCCGTATGAGTTTTTAATAAAGCCAATTGATAAAGATAGACTTTGCAATATAATAAAAAAGTTATTTCAGCTTAATGAACAGGACAAAAGATTTTTTATGTATGGGTTTAATAAACAACAGTACAGGGTATTAATAGGGGATATATTGTATTTTAGAAGTGATAAGAAAAACATACATATAGTCTTTTTAAATAGTTCACAACATTATGTTGGTAAATTAAAAGACGAAATTAACAAATTACCGCCTGATAACTTTGTAATGATAAGTCAATCTTATATCATTAATTTACGTCATATAAAAGCTTGTAAATTAGACAGTGTTATTATGGAAAATGGAGAAACTTTAAAAATAAGTCGGAAGTATAGAAATGATTTTAATCTAAAAATGATAGAATACAATAAGGTAAAAAGGTGATAGTGTGACGTTAAATGAGGTGGGGATTACAATATTCTTAGAAATTGTAAGAGTATTGATTATAATGTTATATTTTAATATATTTTATGATATACAAAATAAGAAAATACATATAATAACTGGCAGTTTATCATGTTTAATAACAACTGGCAGTTATTTATTATTTAATATAAATATAGTTAATCTAGTAGCAACGATAGCAGGAATTTTTATAATTTCATTAGGTTTTAAAGGGAAAATAAGCAAAAAGCTCTTATTATCTATTATGTGTTATTCATTAATGATTGCAATAGATTTTATAGCAATATTTATACGTTTTGATAATACAAGTGCAGAGCAATATCTAATGGTAAGTTCTTTTATTTCTGTAATTTCTTTTTATGTGGTTGTATTAATTATTAGAATGTTGTTTAGAAAAAAGTTAAAAACAGAGCTTTCAGGTCAGTGGTATATACTGCTTGGTGTTTCTATAATAAGTATAATTCTTTTATATGTTGTGTGGGAGGAATTGTCGGCTAATACAATTGTTGTTGTAGGAATACTTATGCTTTTTATTAACTTTCTGTTGTACATATTCTATTCTTCTATGTTAGATAGGTTTATTTACAAGCAAGAAAATATTGCATTAAAACAGCAAATGAACTTATATGAAAGTCAGATTAGAGCAAATGTTGAAAGTGATATGAAAATCAGATTAATTCGTCATGACATTAAACATCATATAAGGGAAATTAAAGCACTTGCAAACAATGGAAAGCTCGAAGAAATAAAAGAATATACTGATAATCTAAGTCAAGATATTGAAGTTAGCAAAATATCTTACAATACTGGCAATGTAGCATTAGATGGTATATTGAATTATTATATGAGTAAGTTTAATGAAAATCATATCAAGACAGATATAAAAGTAACTGTACCAGAAAATCTAGGTGTCACAGCTTATGATATTAATATTATATTGGGAAATTTACTTGATAATGTAATTGAAAATTCAGTAAGAGCAACTGAACCGAGTATGTTTATGGACTTGAGATATTCTAAAGGAGCATTAAATATATTAATTGACAACACTTATGACGGAATAGTTAATGAAAATAATGGTGAAATTTTAAGTATGAAACAAGGTGAGCATGGTTTTGGAATTAAGAATATTACAAGAATTGCTAAAAAATATGGTGGTGATGTTTTGATAAAATATGACAATAGTATATTTAGCGTAGGTATTATTATGTATGTTTAACAATACCTATGCTATTTTTTACAATAACTCTTGTACATATTCAATGAATTTTTCTCCAACTGGTGACAGTGCTTTTTTGTCTTTCACAGCTATTCCAATATCTCGATTGTGGTTATTTTTTTATTTATGCAAATATATAAAACAGGTAATTGTATAGGTGTTTTTGTTAAACTTGCATAAATATAAAAATCGAGTTGACAAATTTTTGGTAGATGTGTTATAATCCTATTATGATGTAGTGTGTAACTCGGTTTAGGAGGCATTAACTATACATAACGAGAAATGTTTATGTATATTAGTGCCTTTTTTTGTACAAAAACCGGTTAAATTAGGTCTTTTATATGTACTCATTTCTAGTAAAAATATAGGAGGAGAGTCGTATATGAAAGACAAAATTTTTAGTGTTTTACAACGAATTGGACGAAGCTTTATGCTCCCAATCGCAATTCTTCCGGTAGCAGGGCTTCTTCTTGGTATCGGTAGTTCCTTTACTAATGCAACAACAATCGAAACATACGGATTAACAGGGATTTTAGGTGAAGGAACGATACTTCATTCTCTGCTTGTTATTATGAACAGTGTTGGAAGTGCAGTATTTAATAATCTGCCACTAATTTTTGCAGTTGGTGTTGCTATTGGTATGGCAAAAAAAGAAAAAGAAGTAGCAGCTTTATCCGCAGTAATTGCATTTTTCGTAATGAATACAGCAATTAATGCGATGTTGACAGTTACAGGACAGCTTCTTGAAAATGGTGAGTTAGCAGAAGGTGTGTTGGAAGGCACGATTACTTCTGTTTGTGGTATTCAATCATTACAGATGGGAGTATTTGGGGGTATTATAGTAGGACTTGGTGTTGCAGCTTTACACAATAAGTTTTACAGGATACAGCTTCCAAACGCACTGTCATTCTTTGGCGGAACTCGTTTTGTACCAATTATTTCTACAATTGTATATATGTTTGTTGGAATTTTGCTTTACTTCATATGGCCAGTGATTCAGAATGGCATCTATGCACTAGGAGGACTGGTAACAGGCTCAGGGTATTTTGGAACTTTGATATTTGGACTGATTAAACGTGCATTAGTTCCATTTGGTTTGCACCATGTATTCTATATGCCATTTTGGCAGACAGCCGTTGGTGGCACGATGGAAGTTGCTGGACAAATGGTACAAGGCGGTCAGAATATTTTCTTTGCACAGCTTGCTGATTCAGCAAATGTTGTACATTTTAGTTCAGATGCGACTAGATATTTTTCAGGAGAATTTATTTTTATGATGTTTGGTCTTCCGGGTGCGGCACTTGCAATGTATCAGTGTGCAAAACCTGAGAAGAAAAAAGCAGCAGGTGGTCTTCTTTTGTCAGCAGCACTTGCATGTATGGCAACTGGAATTACAGAGCCACTAGAATTTTCTTTCCTTTTTGTAGCACCAGCATTATTTGTTGTTCAAGTAATTCTAGCAGGTTCTGCATATATGATTGCACATATATTAAATATTGCTGTGGGACTGACTTTCTCTGGTGGATTTTTGGATTTCTTCTTGTTTGGTATTCTTCAGGGAAATGAAAAGACAAGTTGGATAAGAGTAATACCAGTTGGTATTATTTACTTCTTTTTATATTATTTTATTTTCAAATTTATGATTAAGAAATTTAATTTCAAGACACCAGGGCGTGAAGATGATGATGTTGAAACAAAGCTTTATACAAAGGCTGACGTAAATGCCCGAAAAGAAGCGCAGAATGGAGAGAAGAAAGCTGAAGGTTCAGAAGGTTCAGATACTATTAGTGAAGCAATTACACGCGGTCTTGGTGGTAAGAAAAATATCAGCGATGTAGATTGTTGTGCAACACGTCTTCGTTGTACAGTAAAAGATTCAGCTTTGGTAAATGACGCTGTATTAAAGGCGACAGGAGCTTCGGGAGTCGTACACAAAGGGCAAGGTGTACAGGTGATATATGGCCCTAATGTTACTGTAATCAAATCTAATCTGGAAGATTATTTGGAAACAGCACCAGATACTTTGGAAACATCGGCACAGATAACAGAAGCGCAAAAAGCAGATGAGCAGAAAGAAGAAGTTAAACAAGAAGTGGTTGACCGTATTGTAATTTCTAGTCCAATTAGCGGTGTAGCAGCAGATATTACAACAGCACCAGATGAAGCTTTTGCTGAGAAAATGATGGGAGATGGTGCAGTAGTTACACCAGAAGACCCATATATATATGCGCCTGAAGATGGAGAAGTTGCATTTGTTTTTGAAACAAAACATGCAGTTGGGTTTGTAACAGAAACGGGAATTAGCTTGCTAATTCATGTAGGAATTGATACTGTTAAATTAAATGGTGAAGGATTTGAAGCACTAGTAGAGAGTGGTCAAAAAGTGAAGAAAGGAGAGCCAATGTTAAAGTTGGACATTGACTATTTGAGCAAGAACGCACCTTCACTTGTATCTCCTGTTCTTTGTACAGAACTAGAAGATAATCAGAGAATTCATTTGTTAAAAGAGGGTAAAGTCAAAGCAGGAGAGCCGCTTTTTGAAATAGAGGTTCTTAATTAAGGACAGACAAGATGGGGAAAGAAACGTATGTTGTATAGGATAGCAAAGATATTAAATCATAATTCTTTTATAGGAATTCAAGATGAAAATAATCAGGAATGTCTGGTTATGGGAAAGGGTGTGGCTTTTGGAAAAAAGGTCGGTCAGACTGTGCCAATTTCTGAGAAAGTGGAGATTTATTCTCTGGAAGAAATGACAGAACGAGGCGATGCAAAGGATATTATTAAATCAGTTTCACCGCTGTGTTTAGAACTTGCCAATGAAGTGCTTGGCAGAGCAGAAGAAGAATTTGGGAAAGTAGACCGTTTGATACTGTTTACTATGGCAGACCATTTAGACTTTGCCATTCGTCGTATTCAGAATGGAGAACAGATTAGCAATCCATTGACGGAAGACATTCGCATTATGTTTTACAAAGAATATAAGGTGGCAGCTTGTATTAGAGAGTTGTTAAAAGAAAAACTTGGAATAGAGATAGATGACCATGAGATTGGATATATTGCGCTTCATGTGCATGCAGCGATTGTCGATGAAAATGTTTCACAGGCAATGGAAATTGCAAGGACTGTTAGAGAATGTATTTCAATAGTTGAGAAGGAAACAGGAAAATCCATTGATGTTATGTCTATCAGTTATAACCGTTTGATGAACCATGTGCGTTATATGGTGGTTAGAGTAATTCATGGAGAGAAATTGAAAATGAGCTTGAATGACTATATGTCGGTGAAGTTTCCAGAAGCATTTTTGATGGCTGAGCATATCTGTCACCAGATGGAAAAAAGCCTTAGACTTCCTGTTTTAGATAGTGAGATTGGATATCTTGCAATGCATCTTGAAAGGTTGTTAGACAACGAGCCAGAATAAGATATTATACAAACATACGTTGCACAGAAATATAAAATTAGAAAAAATATCATATAAAAGGAGTAAAAAAATGAAACAATTTGAATATACAATTAAAGATGAACAAGGAATTCATGCAAGACCAGCAGGACTTATTGTAAAAGAAGCAAAGAAATTTGAATCTGAATGTACAATTACAAAAGATGGTAACACAAAGAAATTGACACAGCTTATGATGCTTATGTCACTTGGAGTAAAAAATGGTGATACGGTTACTATATCTGCAAATGGTGCTGACGAAGATGTAGCTATTGCACAACTCAAAGAGTTTTTTGAAAACAATTTATAATACACTGGAACAAGTATAGTTCTAAAAATATATTTGGGGCTGTCGCATTAACGAAAATTTATTTTTCTTAATCCGACAGCCCCATTTTTGTAGAATTAGGTAAGTCTTTATTTTAATTAGAAAGTGCTGCCATTGCTTTTCTAAATTCAAAGAAGAAAAGTACGCAAGTAAAGCTTACTGCAAGGAAATCGGCAATTGGTTCTGCCATATATACTGCCATTGTTGGATTAGATGTAAATATGTGTGGCATAATAAATATAAGTGGCAGAAGTAAAATAAACTTTCTCATAACGGCAACGATAATTGAAGCCTTTGCATTTCCAATTGATGTAAATGTCATCTGACAAGCAATCTGTATTCCAAACATAAAGATACAAGCAAGATAAATTCTTAAAGCAGTTCCCGTAAATTCGATAAGTGATGCGTCAGTAGTAAATATAGAAGCGAAAGCATTAGGAAATAGCATAACGAGCAACCACATTAAAGAAGAATAACATACACTTATTATAACTAATATTTTGTAAGTCTTTTTAACTCGGTCGGCGTTTTTAGCACCGTAGTTGTAGCTGATAATAGGCTGTGAGCCTTGTCCAAGTCCTTGCAAAGGAAGAAGTGCAAACTGCATAACACTTGTAAGAATAGTCATCGCACCAACTGCGATATCTCCGCCATATTTTAACAGTGATGAGTTGAAGCACACAGATATAACACTTTCACTTGCCTGCATAATAAACATAGAAAGACCGAGTGCAAGGCTAGGTAGTATAATATTGGCTTGAAGTGCAAAGTTAGACTTTTGAAGTCGTAAGTAAGTCTTTTTACCTGAAAGGAAATGAAGTACCCAGATACAAGATAATGCTTGTGAAATAATAGTTGCAAATGCTGCACCACGAACACCAAGTCCTAAGCCAAATATAAATATAGGGTCAAGAATGATATTTGAAACTGCACCGATTAATACAGAAAGCATACTTGTTTTAGCAAAGCCTTGAGCTGATATAAAGGCATTCATACCAAGTGTAAGCTGTACAAATATTGTTCCAAAGGCGTATATGTTCATGTAGCTAACGCCAAAATCAATAGTGTTTTCACTTGCACCAAAAGCAAGAAGAATATTTCTATTTTCAAGTAATAGAATTACAGTAAGTATAACTGAAATTATAATCTGCATTGAAAAACAGTTGCCAAGAGTCTTTTCAGCAGAAGTCTTGTCACCTTTACCCATAAAAATAGAAGCACGAGGCGCACCACCATTTCCAACGAGGGCGGCAAAGGCTGATATTATCATAATGATTGGCATACACACACCAACACCTGTAAGTGCTAATGCACCATTTTCAGGAATATGACCTATGTATATTCTATCAACGATGTTGTAAAGCATGTTGATAATCTGAGCGGCAACAGTAGGTAGTGATAGCTTTAAAAGTAGCTTACCAACTGGCTCAGTTGCTAGAAATTCTTTATTTTCCATAATTTCCTCCTTATAAATGTATTTTAATTGTTATTATCCATTGATTTTTTTGCGTTAAAATATATGCGTTGACATAAGTTTTCATAAGCATGCATTTCTTCCATAGTAAAGCCATCAAATATCTTTTGCTTGTAGTCGATTAGCATTAAATCAACATCTTTGTTGATATCATCAGCCTTACTAAGAAGTGATAAATGTATCTTACGGCGGTTGTTTTTGTCGGGAACTCTCTGTATATAACCTTGTTTACACAGTTTATCAATGGCACTTGAAACATTTCCTTTGGAAAGCATACGAAGTTCAACTATATCGGCTGCAGTATCTTTTGTGGGATTGTTGTGTAGGAAACAAAGTATCTTGCCTTCAATTAAAGATAGATTGTATTTTACACAGATTTTTTTTAAAAGGCTTTCATGCAGTTTCGTGGTAAGTTGAATATTCATTAAGTAGTCTGTTGGATTCATAAAATGGACTCCTTTCGTCGGGCATAATTATTGACTTTAAAAGTTAATAATTGCCTATTAAGAAAATGGTTCTAAAAATAACAGTTCTAATAAGAACAATAAAATAATTATATAACAAAAAATTGGTATGTCAAGTATTAATAATGAATGTATCTTACGTTTTAGATTTGAGCAAAATACTTGAAATATGAAAGTAGAAATTGTTGGATTGACAATATATTATATTTAATTGAGTGTACTGACATTTTTGTGTTATGAAATGTGTGGGCGAGAAGAAAATATTGAAGAAAAGTAAAGACACTAGCTTCTTAATGATGTATAATTATGCTATTAAAATATATTTAGAAACGAGGGAATTGTATGATTAAAATAGATGAAAGACAGCCAAAGGAGTCAGCAAAGGACTATGTTGTAAGACAGTTAATATATAATATCATACACACTAATCTTATCCCAGGGCAGCAGCTTGATGCAGAAGCGATATGTCGTCTGTTAGGCGTAAGCAAAAATCCAGTTCGTGAAGCGGAACTTGAACTTTCACAAACTAAGCTTATCGAGATTAAACCTAAGATTGGAGCATTTGTATCGTATATTGATGAAGATATAGTTGAGCAGGTGCGCCAATTGAGAAGTGTTCTTGAAAGTGAGCTTGCAATGCAGGCTTGTGATGAGTTTACAAGTAAGCAGATTGATTTGTTGTGGGAGAATATCGCACTGTGGAAGATGTATATTGAAAGAAATGATGAAGAAAAGATATTTCAATTGGATAAAGATTTTCATAAACTGTTATATATTTTATGTGGCAAGAATTATTGGTATGGACTCGTAGACAGAATTTCTCCACACTATGACAGAACAACGATTTTAAGTTTTAGATGTAAAGAGTTGGGAAGAATTTTAGCTGACCACGAGGGGCTAATTAAAGCGATTGAAAAAAGGGACAAAGAAGAAGCCGTAATGCTAGTTAAAAGACATATGAAAAGATATGATGAAAATATAATAGCAATACGGGCTAACTTCTCAGAGTATTTTAAGCAACCTTTGTTTTAAAGGTGATAAATTCAAAGTGTTTGTCAAGCCAGTTGCCAATCATGCCAACGCATTTTCCCATAGTAAAAGCGGCGATTATAGTACCAAGCCCAAGTCCATCTATGTGACCAAGTAGAAAGAAGGTAAGACAACCAGTTGTGGCAAGACAGATTACATCGAAAGCTATCTTGATTTTTGAATATTGTGTATGAGTGATATCAGACAATTCTCGTGGGAAAAGGTCTGTTGGAATAATTGGAAGTTTACATCTGTTAGATAATGCAATTCCTATGCAAAGAATAATATAACTTGCTACGAAGTAGATAATTCTAAGTATAAAGTTTTCTGGCAATATATTTATCCATGCTTTATGTATATCTAAAAATTCACTGAAAGCAAATCCGACTACGAAACTGAAAAGATATTGTGGTACGAATTTTTTTCTAAGTATCATAAGTGAGAGAACGAGAAGTCCCTGAAAGATATAAGTCCAAGTGCCGAGTGAAAAGTGTGGGAATACGGCGGAAAATGCGTAAGGAACGCTTGATATAGCGGATATTCCAGAACCAGAGTGAAGCATTAGCACTACGCCGAAGCTATTCATTAAAACGGCTATTAAAAGTGCAAGTTCTCCTCGAAAATAGTGTTTTTGTGTTATTAAATTTTTTGTATCCATGACTACTGCTCCTAATGTTTTACTGCTGTTAATTATTAACAGTATTATTATCACGTTAATGATAGTTGTTTAGCAAATGTATGTCAATAATTAAATTAATAAAAATATTATTTGACACTGTGAAAGGGCGATGATATAATTTCTCCCCGATAATCAAAAAAAGGAGGAAAATTGATGACTTTTTATCAAGAATTACAGCTTAATCAAGCTGGTTCTAAGGCTGTGATAAGAAATTCACAGGAAAAGAAAGATAAGTTTAAGCATATTTTAATTTATCTTTTTAAAATATTTATTACAGTGGCTTTTTGTACTGTATTTGTTATGGCTTTTGGTAAGTTGTTTGGGAGTGACAATAGTATAGTAGGGGTTGTTATACTTTTATTTGTATTGTCGTTTAGATTTGCGGATTTAGGAATATCAACAAATCATGCTATGTTGGTATTGCCAGTAATATTTGTAATTCTTGCAATAGGGCCTCGTCTTGCTAATTCGAATGGACTTTTGTTGGAGTTTTTGATTAATGTAGTATGTATTATGACTCTTATGATACTTGGTTGCCATAATGTGCTTATGTTTAATCATTCTACAATTCTTTTAGGATATTTATTGTTATATGGATATGATGTAACTGGAGATATGTATATAAAAAGACTTGTAGCTATATTTGTTGGGGCAGTAATTACAATGGTGATATACTACATAAAGCACAGTAAAAAGACATTTAAAAGAAGTATGCAGCATCTTATTGAAGAACTTGATATTAATTCAGTAAGAACAAGGTGGCAGATTAGAATGGCACTTGCTATATCAACAGCTATACTTCTTGCAGGGATATTTAATATACCACGCCGTATGTGGATTGGTATAGCAGTAATGTCTGTTACAATGCCATTTACAGATGAGATTAAACAACGTTCAAAGGGAAGAATTGTTGGTAATATTGTTGGTGGGCTTTTGTTTGTGATAATATATTTTGCATTGCCTGAGTCGATGTATTCTTATATTGGAATAATTGGCGGAATTGGAGTTGGACTCTCGGCGACTTATGGTTGGCAGGCAGTATTTAATTCGCTTGGTGCAATGTCAATAGCCGTATCAATACTCGGCTTTTGGCAGGCAATAATATTTAGAATATTAAATAATGCGTTTGGTGCGTTGTATGGCATTTGCTTTGAAAAGGTATGCCGTAAATTAAGAGTAGAATAATTAGATAACAAAAATAGTGAGTATTATATTAATTAAAAAACTTATTAATATTTTATGTAAAGGTGCTGTTGCAATAAGAAAATTTTATATAAATTTTCATTACTGCTACAGTGCCTAATTTTTTAAGGCAAAATGTGAAGGTGGGGAGAAAATTGGCAATGTGCAAGTGTTGTTATAAATAAGTGGCGAAAAACCCCATAGCTCGCTGTGGGGCTGAAAGCCACTCTTTTTTTACTTGACATATACATATATTAGATATATAATATATGTATAAATATTGTAAGGAGAGTATTATGGCACGACCAAGAACAAATAATGTACAAATAAATATAGCTATTCCTATAGAATGGAAAAAGGAACTTGAAAACCTTGCTCGTATCTATTCAGTTGAAGAAGGGAAAACTGTAACATTTCTTGATTTAATGCGTAGGGGTATTCAAGAAAAATATCAATTAGGAGAAGATAACGAGCATGGAGAATGAGCAATATCATGGTGCTTCACATTGTAAATATCTTACTCAATATCATATTGTATGGTGTCCTAAATTTAGATATTCTGTTTTGCAAAATGGTGTAGATATTACATTAAAGCAGATACTATCAGATATTTGTAATAAATATGGATATATAATAAAAGCACTTGAAGTAATGCCTGACCATATACATATATTTGTAGATTGCCC
>ENA-ORUA01000175-ORUA01000175.1-human-gut-metagenome-genome-assembly--contig:-NODE-175-length-68755-cov-8.654978_pt1 | contig 68755 bp, 53 predicted proteins | sample MGYA00242076_ERZ509201 | MGnify/ENA primary metagenome ERZ509201 (study PRJEB26280, sample SAMEA2338863) | human gut metagenome | biome: human gut; feature: human-associated habitat; material: faeces...
AAAGTGACGCCATTCATCCCACGGTCTAAAGACCATGGGTTTTCTGGCTGAAAAAATATAAAGTTTTGTTCCCCTATAGTCTTTATTAATTAGAAAAAAGGGCTATCTCATTAAGAAAATTTATACAAAATAATAATTTCATATTCTGTATAAATTTTCATTAATGCGACAACCCAATTAATTATTCTTCATAATATTCCTCTGTACCGTCATTAATTCTATCCATTTTACCCATAAGCTCTGTGCCAAATATAGCGTGCATTCCACTGTACAGATTATCGTTAATTTCTTCTTTATCTTGTCTTATAAGAAGATTTTTCTTTAACATTACTCTTGTCTTTTCTATCCATTCATCAAGAACAGCAAGCTCTTTGTCATTCTTATTAATAGTTTCATAACACACTTTAACAGTTTCAAGCATTAACTTCTGATTAGCTCTTTGAAGTTGTGTAGGAACATCCTCTGCCTTTCCTCTTAGCTCGTCAAGTTTGTCTTTGGCTTCAAATATAAGTCTTTTGCTTTGCTGCATTCTTTTCTTATGCTTCTTTTCGTCAGCCTCATCCATATTCTGTACAATACCATTCATAAGCTGACCCTTTAGTTGTTCAATGCCTTTAATGTCATCCAATACTTGTCCTTGTTTTTTTAACAATTCATTAACTCGTCTTTCCCAGTAACGTATCTCATCTGTTTTAATATGCTCTGGCATTAGTTGATACCATCTCTGGTCTAATGTCAATATTGGAAGATTTTTAAATGTTCTAGAATTTTTTAGAGCTTTGAACGTAATTTCTGACATATATTTTCTCCTTGCTTTTTTCCAAATGTGATAAAAGCCTGACTTTTGGCACTAAAGGTCTGTTAATAACTTTTATTCTTCTTTATTACGGCTTGCAATACTATAAGATAATCTCATAAGACTTTCTGACAAATGTACATTTTCTACAATAACATCATCTGATAAATTAAGGTCTGTATGTGCAAAATTCCAAATTGCCTTAATACCTGCGTCAGCTACAATTTTTGCAACTTCTTTTGCTGCTCTTTTTGGTATAGTAAGTGCTACTATCTCAATGTCATTTTCTTTAATAAAATCAGTGACCTTATCAAGCATTTGAACTTTAAGTCCTCTTATTTCCTTACCTTCAAGAGCTGGATTATTATCAAAGATACCTTTAATAACAAAGCCTCTCTTTTCAAAGTCACCATAATTGATTATAGCCTGACCAAGATTACCAGTACCTATTATAATCATTTTATGTTCTCTATCTATTCCAAGTATTTTAGCTATCTCGTCATAAAGGTACTTAACATTATAACCATAACCTTGCTGACCAAAGCCACCAAAGTTATTAAGGTCTTGTCTTATCTGTGAAGCTGTAACCTTCATCTTTGCGCTTAATTCTTTTGATGATATTCTTTGAACATCACTTTCTATAAGTTCTCCTAAATATCTATAATATCTAGGTAATCTTCTTATTACTGCTGAAGATATCTTCTTTTCTCCGTCCATTATACATTACCTCATTTCCAACGCACATCGTTAAATATTGTTAATTATATATCATTAATAAGAAATTGTCAAAATTTTATTTACATAAGTTGCCGTATTTTGCATTTTTAATTTTTTGAAGATAGCAGTAGTATATAAACAAACACACACCAGTAAAAGTACAATCAACCATATTTGTATGTCATTATCGAACAAGTTTGTTCGCTATTGACATACAAATATAGCTGACTGTTCTTTTAATGGTGCATTTATCGTTTATATACTACTACTATCTCACACAACTTTTTTGCCATGCAAAATACTAGATTTTTTATTATTTAGTCATCAAGCAAATATTAACAATTTGCTTATAACATCTAAAAAATAGGTTTTTATTTAATAACATTTAATTTAGCCTAATATCTTCTTAGCAATGTCAACAGATTCTTTTGCGTCTTTTGCGTAGAAATCGGCGTGTATTTCTTTTGCATATTCAGGAGTAAGAACCGCTCCACCAACAAATATCTTACAATCAAGATTATTTTCATGGATAAGCTCAATAGTTTCCTTCATTGATACAAGTGTTGTTGTCATAAGAGCAGAAAGACCTACAAGTTTTGCATTATGCTCTTTAATTGCATCAACCACAGCTTGATATTCAACATCTTTTCCTAAGTCAATTACATCATAGCCATAATTTTCAAGAAGTACTTTAACAATATTCTTTCCAATGTCATGCACATCACCCTTAACGGTTGCCATAACAATCTTACCCTTACTTTCAGGCTTTTTATCACTAAGCACCATAGCTTTTCTTATTTCTTCAAATGCCGCCTGTGCAACTGCTGCTGACATAATAAGCTGTGGAAGGAAAATTGTTCCTTTCTCAAAATCAACACCAATCTTGTCAAGCGCAGGAATAAGTATGTTATTAACTATCTCCATTGAGTCTGTTGTTTCAAGCATTTGCTTAGTAAGCTGCGCTCCTTCACTCTTAAGTCCATTAAGAACAGCTTGATATAAAGGATTAGCAATCATAGGGTCATCTGAATTTTCCCCTTGATTATTAACTTGTGCTTCTGTCACAGCTTTTGTATTAGCCGCTGGATTAATCTTTGTAACCTTTGGCATATTAGCATAAGCCTTAATAAAATCTACAGAATTCTTATCAATGTTAGCAAGAAGCTTGTAGGCTCTTACCGCACCTGTCATTTCTTCGATATTAGGGTTAATGATAGGCAAGTCAAGTCCATTTGTAAGTGCCATTGTAAGGAAAATGTGATTTACAAGGACTCTGTTTGGAAGCCCAAATGAAATATTTGATACTCCAAGAACTGTCTTTAAACCTAATTCAGTCTTTACTCTGTGAAGTGCGTTGAGTGTTTCCATAACGCCCTCCTGCTCTGCGGAAGCTGTAAGCGTAAGACAATCTATGTAAATATCTTCTTTTGGAATACCAATTGCCATTGCTCTGTTCATAATCTTTTCAGCAATCTTAAATCTATCTTCGGCTTTAGGTGGAATACCATCTTTATCAAGTGCAAGACCAACTACTGCTGCACCATATTTCTTAACAAGTGGTAACACATTGTTAAGTGACTCCTCCTCACCATTTACTGAATTAACTATTGGCTTACCATTATACACTCTTAAAGCTGCGTCAAGTACTTCTGGAATTGTAGAGTCTATCTGTAATGGAACGTCTACTATAGCTTGAAGTGCCTTAATTGTATCTATCATCATATCCTTTTCATCAATACCCGGAAGTCCAACATTGACATCAAGAATATCTGCACCTGCGTTAATCTGCTCCAATGCTTGATTTAATATGTAATCTATATCATGTCTTAAAAGTGCTTCTTTAAAAAGCTTCTTTCCTGTAGGATTAATTCTCTCGCCAATTATTCTAGGCTCTGTTATATCTACTGTACTTGTAGCTGAACATACTGCCGCTGGAATATCCTTTTCTTTTTCAAAGCCTGCGTTTCCATTTTCTTTAAGCATTGTTGCAAGCTCTTTAATAAATTCTGGATTACTTCCACAACAACCACCAAAACACTTAATTCCATACTTTCTTAAGTCCTTCATCATATCAGCAAATTCTGACGCAGTTACATTGTATTCGTTTGTCTTAGGGTCGGGAAGTCCCGCATTAGGCTTTACAACGATAGGAAGTCTTGTCCATTTACTAAGTGTTGCAATAACTGGCTCTAATTCTTTTGGGCCAAGTGAACAATTTACACCAAGCGCATCAACACCAAGTCCACTCAAGGTAAGTGCCATAGATGGAATTGAACAGCCTGTAAATGTTCTTTGGTTCATTTCAAATGTCATTGTAGTAATAATAGGCAGGTCAGAATTTTCCTTTGCCGCAAGAACTGCTGCCTTACATTCAAGCAAGTCTGTCATTGTTTCAAATACAATAAGGTCTGCATCTTTTCCAGCTAATATTATCTCTTTATAAATGTCATAAGCATCTTCAAACTTAAGAACACCTGTTGGCTCTAAAAGTTGTCCAATAGGTCCAATATCAAGTGCAACATAAGCGTCAGGATTAACATTTTCACAAGCTTGTCTTGCATTCTTAATAGCCGCTTCAACTAATTCTTTTACTGTATAACCACTTCCATCTAACTTATAACTGTTAGCACCAAATGTATTGGCATACACAACATCTGAACCAGCCTTCAAATACTTTTCATGGATTTCTACTAAAAGCTCAGGTCTTGTTATACTTAAAACTTCTGGAATTTCTCCCATCTTAAGTCCTGCCGCTTGAAGCATTGTTCCCATCGCTCCATCTAATATAACGTAATCTTTCTTTAACTGTTCTCTAAAATCTTTAGCCATTGCAATGTCCGCCTCTCTGTCTAAATTGACATTTTTTACTCATACTGCAAGTCTGACAACCCCTTGCCTGTCCTTTAATCTCATGCTCTGACAAACCTATTATTGCTGTAACTGATTTTGTAGGTATTAACATTGAAGATGAATTAACACCAAGCCCTATAATCTTTGAAGCATTAAGAACTCGTAAGAAATCAGCTTGTAACTCGATTGGCAAATCTCCATATCCTAAACCAAATCTAAACGTCTGGTACATATCCGGATATTCTTCTTTTATTACCTGTTCTGCCCTATTACACGCCTGTTCAACTGCCGCACTTGCCATACTGTCTATAACAACTGCCTGTGCTATATCTTTAACTTTTGCTATACGAATAAGTCTGTCTATTCCCTCTGATATTGTAACTGCCATAAATACAGCCTTGTCACAATCTTTCAGATGTTTTTTTATAGAATTACCTGTCAGTTTTATATTGGTATTTTTTACTATTATTTTATCTGGTTCTTGCTCTTTGTCAATATCAAACACCTTGTATACAAATCTTGCTCTTGCACACTCAAGCACTTGCTTCTCACATTCATCAAGCAACTTCATCATATTTTCATCTGGTTTTGAATTGCCATATCCTAAATATCGTATAACTTCATCTTTATCTATATCCGAAAGTTCAAGCTGTGTTCTTACGTCATTCATAATTTTCTCCAATCTATCCCCTACTTAATTTAGAAAGTAAGCGACTTGATTTATAGTATATAATTATCTTAATTGGAATATATGTTTTTTATTATCTTCTCTTATGTTTTTTCTTCTTTCTTATTCCAGAAGCTTTTTCTATATTAATTGTTCTACCTTTAATTTTAGCATTTTCCATGGCCTTAAGAACTTTTTCTGCGTGTTTTGCTGGAACTTCTACAAATGTATAATTATCTAACATATCAATAGCTCCAACAAGTTTACCTGGCATACCAGACTCTCCTGCTATTGCTCCTAAGATATTGGCAGGCTTAACTTTGTCCTTTTTACCTATGTTTATAAACAATCTTACCATTCTTGACTCATCATTGTCTATATCATAATGAATTTCTTCTACATCATCATCCCTGTCAAGGCTTTCACCTATCATCATCTTTAAAAGTGCTGCTGCCATATCCATTGCTGTGTAATCTTCTTGATTAACATGATTTTCAACCATTTCAATCATATCTGAAAGACCACCTGCATTAATTGTTTCTTTGATATTCTCAAACATAACATCAAGCTTTGTATTCTTTACATCGTCAAGTGATGGAATTGGTCTTGCCTTTATCTTAGTCTTGCAGTAATGCTCTATATCTTTTAACTTATATACTTCTTTTCCAGAAATAAATGAAAGCGCAAGCCCTTCTTTTCCAGCTCGTCCTGTTCTACCTATTCTATGAACGTAATATTCTTCATCCTGTGGTAAATCATAGTTAAATACAACATCTACATTGCTTACATCTATTCCTCTTGCAGCTACATCTGTAGCAATAAGTATTTCTGTCTTTCCATCTCTAAAGTCATTCATAACTCTATCTCGTTGAGCCTGCTTCATATCGCCATGTATTCCATCAGCAAAATATCCCCTGCCTTTAAGCTCTGATATAAGTTCATCAACTTTTTTCTTTGTATTACAAAATACTACTGAAAGTCTAGGATTGTATATATCTATAAGACGACATAACACTTCGTTTTTATTTTTTGGTCGTACTTCATAATAATACTGCTCAATATTTTCAACTGTAAGTTCTTTTCTTACTACTTTTACAACTTCTGCGTTGTTTTGGAACTTCTTTGCAATATCCATAATAGCTTTTGGCATTGTAGCTGAAAATAATACAGTCTGTCTATCTTCTGGTGTATCTGTAAGAATTGTTTCCATATCTTCTCTAAAGCCCATATCTAACATTTCATCAGCTTCGTCTAAGATTACCATTGATACATTGTCAAACTTAACTGTCTTTCTCCTCATGTGGTCCATAACTCTGCCAGGTGTACCAACTACTATTTGAACTCCTGTCTTTAATGACTTTATCTGTCTTACAATTTCTTGACCACCGTATACTGGAAGTACTTTTATATCGCTCATGTATTTCGCAAGTTTTCTTATTTCTTCTGCAACTTGTACTGCAAGTTCTCTTGTTGGACAAAGTACGATTGCTTGTACTTTTTTAATTGATGGGTCTATTTTTTGAAGCATTGGTATTGAATATGCTGCTGTCTTTCCTGTACCAGTCTGTGCCTGTCCTACAATATCTTTCCCTTCAAGCACTACTGGAATTGCCTTTGACTGAATAGGAGAAGCTTCTTCAAATCCCATATCTTCTACTGCTCTTAATATTCTTTCGTCTATTTGTAACTCTTCAAATTTCATAAATATTTTTTTCTCTTTCCTTAATTAATATATTACTGTGTAACTTATTAAGTTTACATTATAATTTGTGTAAAGTCAAAGTTTTATTTTTTGACATTCCTACCATTTCCATTTATAATTAAAATAATAAACTATATCACTTAGAACTTAATGTGATTTAAGAAAATTCAATAAAAAACGAAAGGCAGTAATACACTTATGATTTTATCTTGTAATAATATAAGCAAATCATTTGGAACTGATATTATATTATCTAATTGTTCCTTTAATATAGAAAACCATGAAAAAGCCGCTATTGTTGGTCCTAATGGGGCTGGTAAGTCTACTCTGTTAAAGATTATTGTAGGCGAACTTCCTTCTGATACTGGCGTTGTTACTCTTGCAAAAGATACTACTTTAGGATACCTTGCACAGCACCAAAACTTAACATCAGAAAATACCATTTACGATGAACTTCTCACCGTAAAGCAAGATATCATAGACATGGAAAATAAAATTCGCAGTATGGAAGCTGATATGAATAATTTAACTGGTGAAGCTCTTGAAAATCTGCTTAATCAGTACACAAGACTCAACCATGAATTTGAATTAAAAAATGGTTATGCTTATAAAAGCGAAATATACGGTGTGTTAAAGGGCTTAGGTTTTACCGAAGAAGATTTTTCACTATGCGTCAATACTTTATCGGGTGGACAAAAGACTCGTGTTGCATTAGGCAAGCTTCTTCTTTCTAAACCCGACATTATTCTTCTTGATGAACCTACTAACCATCTTGATATGGAAGCTATCAGATGGCTTGAAAATTATCTTTTAACTTACAACGGAAGTGTAATTATAGTTGCACATGATAGATATTTCCTTGACAAAATAGTATCAAAGGTTATAGAAATCGAACGAGGAAAAACAACTGTATTTTCTGGTAATTACACAGCTTATGCTGAAAAAAAGAAAATTCTTCGCAATATGCAGTTAAAAGAATATCTAAATCAGCAAAGAAATATAAAACATCAAGAAGAAGTTATTACAAAGTTAAAACAGTTCAACAGAGAAAAATCTATTAAACGTGCTGAAAGCCGAGAGAAAATGCTTAATAAGATTGAACTTGTTGAAAAACCTGAAGAATTAAACGACAAAATGAACATAACACTTAATCCAAAGGTTGTAAGTGGCAATGATGTTCTTCATGTTGAAGGGCTGTCAAAGAGTTTTGATGATAATATGCTATTTTCTGATATATCATTTGATATAAAGAAGGGTGAACGTATCGCTATTATAGGTAATAACGGAACTGGTAAGACTACTATGTTAAAGATTATTAATGGAATTATTCCTGCTGACAGCGGTAAAATAACACTAGGCTCTAAGGTAACTATCGGTTATTACGACCAGGAGCAACAAGTTTTAGACCCAGATAAGACTTTATTTGAAGAAATTCAAGATGCTTATCCAGACCTTAACAATACTCAAATTCGTAACACGCTTGCAGCCTTTTTATTTACTAATGACGATGTATTCAAATACATTCGTGACCTTAGCGGTGGTGAACGTGGTAGAGTATCGCTCGCAAAGCTTATGCTTTCAAATGCTAATTTTCTTATACTTGATGAACCTACTAACCATCTTGATATGGTTTCAAAGGAAATTCTTGAAAATGCACTTAATAACTACACTGGTACTGTGCTTTACGTTTCACATGACCGTTATTTTATTAACACAACTGCAACAAGAATTATTGAGCTTACTAACCGTATGACTGTAAACTATATTGGTAACTATGATTACTACCTTGAAAAGAAAGATATCCTTACTGCTGCTGCGCTTAAAGAAAATGGTATTAATAATAATTTAGACAGTAATAGCTTATCAACTAATGCTAAAGATAATTTAAACTCTGCAAATGCTTCAACACCATCAACTGAAAACAACTCAAAAGCTGACTGGAAGCAATCAAGAGAACTTCAAAATAAGCTTAAAAAAATCAAAAATGAACTTAACAAAGTTGAAGCTAGAATTAATGAAATTGAAGACCGAATAAGTGTTATTGATGATGAGTCAGCACTTCCAGAAGTATGTTCAGACACAGCAAAACTTCTTGAACTTCACAAAGAACACGTTGCTCTTTCAGAAGAACTTGACACATTATATGAAAGATGGGAGGAATTATCAGAAGAACTTAACAATATAAAATAATTAATTTGAGAAATTTACTTTATGAATTGCTCAAATTACTAAAACAACCGCCGAGTTCTTGTGAAACACAGACTTTGGCTTGTTATTTTCATAAATAAATATCACTCTCTGCAAGATTTTGCAATCCTGCTGTAGATATTCACTTAATTTTTTATTAAAATACAGAATGAGGTTTTTACAAATGGAAATTGAAAGAAAATTTTTAGTTAAAACAATTCCTGACAATTTGTCAGAATACAAATGTAGAATTATTGAACAAGCTTATCTTTGCACAGAGCCTGTTGTTCGTGCAAGAAAAGATAATGATGAATATTATCTTACTTATAAAGGTCGTGGACTTATGGCAAGAGAAGAATATAATCTTCCCCTTACTAATGAATCATATCAACATCTTCTTGCAAAAGCTGATGGAAATATTATAACTAAAAAACGTTATGAAATTCCAGATGGAACAGGCAAAACTATCGAACTTGATATATTTGAAGGTGTATTTTCTGGCACTGTTGTTGCCGAGGTAGAATTTGAAACTATTGAAGAAGCTAATTCTTATACTGCTCCTTCTTGGTTTGGAAAAGATGTCACTAATGATACAGCTTATCACAACAGCAATATGAGCAAAAAGGAATTTTAATATGTTTAATAATTACTTTTCATCAGAAAGATTTAAGGAACATAAGATACGACTTAAAATGTCATTTTTAGCTTTAATTAAGTGGACTCTTTGTTCTTGCTTAATTGGTATATTTTTAGGGCTTATTGGGGCTGGTTTTTATAAAGCTCTTAGCTTTGTAACTTCTTTTAGAGAAGCTAACCCCAATATCCTATTTTTACTGCCTTTATCAGGTATTATTATTGTATTTATGTACAACCTAGCTGGCAAATCTGCTTCAAGTGGAACTAATCTTGTTATATCAGCAATACAATCTAACGAAGAAGTTCCTGCACGAGTTGCTCCACTTATTATTATTTCAACTATTATTACTCACCTTTTTGGTGGTTCTGCCGGTAGAGAAGGTGCAGCATTACAAGTAGGTGGTTCAATTGGTAACTTTTTAGCTAAGGTACTTCATTTTGATGATAAAGACACACGAATTATGATAATGTGCGGAATGAGTGCTTGTTTTTCTGCCCTTTTTGGAACTCCTATTGCCGCCGCAATATTTTCAATGGAAGTAATAAGTGTTGGTGTTATGTATTACGCAGCCCTTGTTCCATGTGTACTTTCATCATTTATAGCAGAAGGTATTTCTAATTATTTCGGTATACCAAATACTGCTTTTGTTGTTGACTATGTTCCTATATTGTCTATTGATACAGGCTTTAAAACTATAGTTATATCACTTTTATTTGCTATTGCTAGTGTTCTTTTATGTGTTGCCTTACATAAATCATCGAAAATATATAACTATCTTTTTAAAAATGCCTATGTAAGAATTGTTGTAGCCGGACTTCTTGTTATATGTCTTCGTTACATTTTTAACACTACTGATTATCTTGGTGCTGGTGCTCCAATTATAGCTTCTAGTTTTACTACTCGTAGTGCGTGGTATGTATTTCTTTTAAAAATATTATTTACTGCCGTAACTCTTGGTGGTGGCTTTAAGGGTGGTGAAATAGTACCTACTTTATTTGTAGGTGCTACACTTGGAAGTTTTCTCTCTGCTATATTCGGACTTCCAATCGGACTTTGTGCTGCTTGTGGCATGGTTAGTGTATTTTGTGGAGTAACTAACTGCCCTATAACTTCATTTATACTAGCAGTAGAAATGTTTGGAACTGAACCATTAAAGTATTGTACTATTGCTATTGCATTGAGTTACTTATTATCTGGATATTATAGTCTTTATAATAGTCAGAAGATTGTATACTCTAAATACAAGACTGTTTATATTAATAGAAAGTCAATTTAATATTTTATTTTTTGTTTAGATAAAAGAAAGTAGGTAGAATAATTTTTCTACCTACTTTTTTTGCACTAATATCAATATTTTGATACATCTTATGTTGTCGTTTAACTGACGGCATACAGCAAGGTAAAAAGGTATTGTCAAGGTTTCAATACATCTTATGTTGTTGTTTAACGTTTGCAATCGAAAATGAGCAGTTACACAAGTCAAAGTTTCAATACATCTTATGTTGTTGTTTAACATAATAAACTCTGTTAATATGGCAGTAATAGCTAGTTTCAATACATCTTATGTTGTTGTTTAACTTGGTCGGCAAGATCGAAAAGCCCACAAGAAGACATGTTTCAATACATCTTATGTTGTTGTTTAACTTCTTATTAGTTTAGTAAAAATTAGTTTTGAATTTGTTTCAATACATCTTATGTTGTTGTTTAACATGCCAGAGCTGGCAGGTTTAACAACCTTTTCTTTAGTTTCAATACATCTTATGTTGTTGTTTAACTTTTTCATCAAAAAATAATTGCAAACGCATAATATCGTTTCAATACATCTTATGTTGTTGTTTAACGCCTGTCTGTCGCACAGGATGAAGCCGACCTGGATAGGTTTCAATACATCTTATGTTGTTGTTTAACCGTATTTTAAAAATTTTTGTACGTCTGCAAGCTGTGTTTCAATACATCTTATGTTGTTGTTTAACATATTCTTATTAAACCTATCTTTATCACTTCCTACGTTTCAATACATCTTATGTTGTTGTTTAACCCACGTTTTTAAGCCATTCTTGAAAATTGACTTTCTTTCTATGCCTTTATTTTACACTATCTCACCAAAAATTACCAGCCTTTTTTATCATTTCTATAATTCCCATTAAAAATCTGCCATTGTCTGCTTATTTACTAGCTTTGCACTACTTTATTTGCATTTTTTAGCTGGTAATTTTATTCATATTTTTATACACTTTATATAATATAATTTTTGTCAACAAAACAATCGCACTATGCTTTATACAACAATGGTATATGCACAGCGCGATTGTTTTACTCAAAATATTATTAATGCAATTTGTTATCTTTAATTGATACTGAACCTTAAAATATATGTTTTGAACTAATTAATTATTGCTAGGCTATTACTGGAGAAGTGAAAGAACACCCTGATTTGACTGGTTAGCCTGTGCAAGCATTGACTGACCTGCCTGCATAAGGATATTATTCTTGCTGTATTCAACCATTTCTTTAGCCATATCTGTATCTCTGATTCTTGATTCAGCAGATGTTGTATTTTCAGCTACGTTGTCAAGGTTAGAGATTGTATGTTCAAGACGGTTCTGAACTGCACCTAATGCTGAACGTTGTTTTGAAACTTTTGAAACTGCATCAGATATAGTATCAATAGCTCCTGTTGCCTGTAATGCTGTCTTTCCAGACACTTTAAGTCCTGTTAATCCTAATGAGTCAGAACTCATAGAATCAATGTTAAGTGAAATTTTATTTGTTCCCTCAGAGTCAGCACCTACATGAAGACTTAAACTAACACTATCACTATATGTAAATGTTTTTGATGTTGAAGTAACATCATTATCACCATCTTGAAGAGTTACAGCATTAATTCCCATTTCACTTGAATAAGCTGTTATAACTGCATTCATTGCTTTAAGTTCTTCTTCTTTTGCTTTATCTACTGTAATTTCACCAGCTCCTGCATTATTAGCCACAACTTTCTTTCCAGCCCATGTATCATTAGCTTTTATACCAGATGCAAAAGTATAAACTGTTTTACCAGCATTATCCATTTCTGTTGTTACTGTCAAAGTTGAACCACTTGCCATTGCTGCTTCTACAAGTGACATTTGTGGTTTATCAAATACTGTATTAGTAATCTTTGGTTTTGCACTATCCCCCTTTAACATATAAGTTTCATTAAACTTTGTAGCTTCTGAAACTCTATCTATTTCACTTATTAACTGGTCTACTTCATCTTGTACGTTTTGTCTATCGTCTTCTGACATTGTTCCGTTTGAAGCCTGTACTGCAAGTTCGTTCATACGTTGCAACATTGAATGTACTTCTGTTAAAGCACCTTCTGCTGTCTGCACACATGAAATACCGTCTTGTGCATTTGTAGAAGCCTGTGTAAGACCTCTTATCTGCTTTCTCATTTTTTCTGAAATTGAAAGTCCTGCTGCATCATCAGCGGCTCTGTTAATTCTATAACCACTTGATAACTTCTCTGTTGACTTTGACTGTGCGCTTGATGTTGCTCCTAACATTCTGTTTGCGTTTAATGCTGACATATTGTGTTGTACTACCATGATTTTTACCTCCGTGTGATAACTTCAAGGAAACTCCGTTTCCTTTTTGATTTTGCCCTTAATTAGGGTTGTTAATAAAATGTAATAATTTTAAATAGTCTGACTATAATTAGATTGTTATTTTTATAACAGACATTTATTTATAATAAGTATTTCCCTACTTTGCATATTCCCGGGTTGTAAATAACAACAATATTTTTAATTCAAAAATTTATTTGACAGGGTATTTTAATGTAATGCTGCATTTACTAATATGCTCATAAAGTTATACGTTATTATCTCTATTCTTACGCTTTTCTCTCATTAAAATGTCAACAATTTCTCTTTGAGCTTCTGGTGAAATCCCATTTTCTTTTTTATAAACTTTTGTCTGTTCACCTGCTTTTCTTGCTGAACTTCTAACAATATTAACTTCTCTTGGAGCTTCTATCAAAAGATGTATATTATTGGCTGAACCTCCTGAAAATATAACTTTGATATCTTTCCCAATGTCAATGTATTCCCCTGGTTTTAGAGTGAGTTTAAGCATAATCTTACCTCCTTGTTTTCTTTTGGCTTATTAAATGAATAATCTCAATCAATTTTTATAATTATTAATATTAAAAATATTGCCTACGTTTTATCATTATTTCTGTAAGTCTATTTTTAATTCTATAATTATTAAATGGTTTTAAATTTGCCAAAAACGTCCTTTTTATATGGTGTTTTTCAAAATGCAACATTCTCTAACAAAATGTTGCATTTTTATTTTTTGGAAGCTTTTCCCTCTTGAAATTGCATTAATTTATCTGCAATAATCGTAAATACATATAAAAATATTGCTTTCTATTACTGAAAGGTTATACAAACTAAAAACAAATATGCTTTGTTAAAGATTTTGTTATTACAACAAATCTACTTAAATAATGAAACTATACTGAAATATAAAATTTGAAATGAGGATATATATGATAACTGAACCTATTAAAGACAAAAAAGAACTTAAAGCACTTATAAACTTTTACAATACAAAAAAGCCAAACTTACGCAACCACTGTCTTATCGTGCTAGGTCTTAATACAGCTTTAAGAATAAGTGACATTTTAACTTTAAAATGGAATATGCTTTATGATTTTGGAAGAAAAAAATTTAAGAATAGAATTACTATAAACGAGAAAAAAACAGGCAAAACTAATATTATTCCTATAAATAAAAATTTGCTTATATGCTTACAAAAATTATTCTGTAAAATTAAACCACAAGCTAATGATTATTTGTTTACTAAACGAACTAACCGCTCACAACCAATTAATCGTACTCAAGCCTACCGAATTGTCAAAAAAGCAGCGAATGAATGTAATCTTACTGGCAATATAAGCTGTCATTCATTAAGGAAAACTTTCGGCTTCTTTGCTTGGAAACAAGGCACACAGCCTGCGCTATTAATGGCTATATACAACCATTCTTCTTATAATATTACAAAACGATATCTCGGAATTACACAACTTGAAAAAGATGCGATATATATGAATATACATTTTCTTAATTAGATTTATATTATTTAACTCTTTTATACTATTGCCTTTATAGAAATAAAAAATAAAATTTTTTAAAAATGGGGTTAAGTTATCCTTTAACTGTCCGATATAATAGGTGTACATAAAAATGCAACATTTTGTTAGAGAATGTTGCGTTTTGCTATTAATAATTGTTACTATATTTTTTTAGTTTTTCTCATGTTAAAAAAGGAAGCAAACTTATTTTCATTACAAGTTTGCTTCCTCTCTTTTTATATATTACAAATTTTTTCATATTCTAGTTGCAACATTTTTTCCAATCCGACTTTTAATCCCATAATATAAAAACAAAAAACGAAAGCAACAACATAAACGTATTGTCACTTTCGTTATTATTAAAAAATATTTTTCAATTATTTATTCTAATTGTTTAATACTACTACTGATTGCAATAATTAAATAAACATCGACAAATTAATCTTCATCATCACTTTCTTCTTTAGCAAATCCCTGACGTTTTCTTGCCATTTCATCACTTTCAAGGTATTCATCATAAGTTGTAATCTTATCAATAAGTTGTCCACTTGGAACGATTTCCATAATACGGTTTGCTGTAGTCTGAATGAACTGGTGGTCGTGTGATGTAAATAATGATACACCCTTAAACTTAATAAGACCGTTGTTAAGTGCTGTAATAGACTCCATGTCAAGGTGGTTAGTAGGGTCATCAAATACTAATACATTTGCTCCCATAATCATCATCTTAGAAATAAGACATCTAACCTTTTCTCCACCTGAAAGCACCTTAACCTTCTTAACACCGTCATCACCAGCGAATAACATTCTTCCTAAGAAGCCTCTTACATAAGTTGGGTCTGGATCTGGTGAGTACTGTGTAAGCCATTCAACAATTGTATCATCACAGTTAAATTCAGCGGCACTGTCCTTAGGGAAATATGCTGTAGAAGTTGTAATACCCCACTTAAATGTTCCCTCATCAGGTTCGATTTCACCCATAAGTATTCTAAATAATGTTGTTGTAGCAAGTTCATTTGAACCAACAAATGCAATCTTATCATCGTGATTTACAATAAATGAAACATTATCAAGCACCTTAACGCCATCTATTGTCTTTGAAATACCTTCTACTTGAAGTACTTCATTACCGATTTCTCTTTCTGGTCTAAAGTCGATGTAAGGATACTTTCTGCTTGATGGTCTAATATCATCAAGTTCAATCTTTTCCAATGCTCTCTTTCTTGATGTAGCCTGCTTAGACTTAGAAGCATTAGCTGAGAACCTTTGAATAAATTCCTGTAATTCCTTAATCTTTTCTTCCTTCTTCTTATTAGCTTCTTTCATCTGCTTAACAAGAAGCTGACTTGACTCATACCAGAAATCATAATTACCAGCATATAACTGAATTTTTGCATAGTCAATATCAGCAATCTGAGTACATACTTTGTTAAGGAAATAACGATCATGTGATACTACGATAACTGTATTTTCAAAATTAATAAGGAACTCCTCAAGCCATGCAATAGCATCAAGGTCTAAGTGGTTAGTAGGTTCGTCAAGTAAAAGAATATCTGGATTACCAAATAAAGCTTTTGCAAGAAGCACCTTAACCTTTTCACTACCATTAAGCTCGCTCATTGTCTTATAGTGAAGGTCTGTTGTTACACCAAGACCATTAAGAAGCTGTGCTGCGTCACTTTCAGCTTCCCAACCATTCATATCAGCAAATTCAGCTTCAAGTTCACTAGCTTTATTACCATCTTCTTCTGTAAAGTCTTCCTTAGCATAAATAGCTTCTTTTTCTTTCATTATCTGATAAAGACGCTCATTACCCATCATAACTGTATCAAGTACTGTATATTCATCGTATTTGAAGTGGTCCTGTTCAAGGAATGAAAGTCTTTGTCCTGGTGTGATACTTACGTCACCCTTACTAGGTTCTATCTGACCTGTAAGAATTTTTAAAAATGTTGACTTACCAGCACCATTTGCACCAATAAGACCATAACAATTTCCTTCTGTAAATTTAATATTAACATCTTCAAATAGAGCTTTTTTTCCAATTCTTAAAGTAACATTATTTGCACTAATCATTAAAATATTCCTCCGTTAAAATCCAAACTATGAGAAACACACTTTGTAAGTTTCTCAAGTTATTGCGACAATTGCCCAAGTTTCTTACAACAAAGGACTTTGGCTCGTTGTTCGCATAAATAATAGCAATCTTTATTAATATACACTATTACTAACAAACTTGCAATACAAGTTTTAAAAACTCAAAAAAAATAGAAAGCCACCAAATAAATAGTGACTTTCTATTTTTTAATAAATAATATTAATTATATTAATTTTCTGAAACGTATTCATCTACATCAAATACATCTCCATCTTTAATTTTTTGCAAAAGTTCCTTTGCTTTTTCTACTGTATTCATATCTGGCTCAGTCATATATAATGATGGATAGCTAAAGAAGTAAGATGGTGCATATACACCTTCACCAGAAACGGCATAAGACTGCACATTCCATGCTTCTCCTTCCATTGTAAGTTTAACCATACTTGCAATATCATCATCAGTAAGACTTGTTTGGAACATTGACTGTACTGAATTAAGAACTGATGAATAATTATAAAGAATTGATGGTGAAGCAACCTTATCTACAATTCCTTGAATAGCAATCATCTGGTCTCTTCCTCTCTGGTTATCGCCACCTGCTATATTCTGTCTTTCTCTACAGAAAGCAAGTGCTGCTTTACCATTGACTTCATTCTTTCCTTTTACAAAATGGAACTCTACATCACTTGTATCAGGGTGTGTTGTAAATTCGATTTCTGAATCTACTGTAATTCCACCAAGTGCATCAACAATTTCTTCTACACCTGTAAAATTAACTCTTACATAGTAATCTATATCCCAATCATAAAGATTACTTAATGTTTCCATTGAAGCATCTACACCAAATATTCCTGCATGTGTAAGTTTATCCTTACCCTTACCTGATGTAAGTGAATCAATTGTTACATAATAATCTCTTGGTGTATTTACAAGAAGAATTTGCTTTGTTTTTGGATTAACTTCTATAAGAATATTAACATCACTTCTTCCTGACTGATTAAGCTCTCCACATTCATCATTACCTGAAAGATAGATTGTAAATGTATCTGTTAAAGTATTCTTATCTATAGTTGGTTTCTTCTGCACCTTTGTTTCATAAGTCTTATTATCAATAATCTTTGTGTCATTTATGAAATCAGGATGTGTTTCTTCTAATGTTGCAACATAAGACTCATTTACAATTATTGCTTCTACTTCTTTGTTATAAAGAGCATCTACAAGCTTTGTAAAATCATTATAAGTCTTTGTATCTATATCTTTTCCAACATTCTCACTAATACTTTTTACAGTATCTTCTGTCTTTGTCTTATCAAGTACACCATGATATCCAAATGTATAATCTGTTGCATCATTTATAGAATTAGCAGGGTCATCTTTCAAAACATATACAGATACAACGTCTTTTTTTGTACTCTCACCAGACAAAGAACTTATTGTTCCTTTTGCTTGATAGATATATACATCTCCCACTATCATAATTATAGCAAGAAGTACTGACAGCACTTTTCCAACCCAGTGAGCCTTTGTAAACTGTGTGTAAACAATAAATGCTGTTATTAATAATAATACCACTATTCCAATAATAACATACTTATTAGGTATCATGTTTAGCCAGAATATCATAGCTGCAAACACAATTGCTGCTACAACTTCTACAGCCGATAATGCAAGGCCAACTGTCCTCATTATCTTTTGATTTTTAAACAGGCTCTTTTCGTCACTTGTTTGACCATTTGTTTTATTATCTGACATTTTACTACTCCTTTTTCAGAAATACTAAAAAAGTATAACACATAAACCAATAAAATGCAAAAACTATTTTCAATTGATATCAACCTTTAACAATAAAAAAATAATAAAATTTATTGATTTATTTAATAATGCCAAATTTATTTACTACTGCCTATAATTATATTAATTACTTCTTTTTTTAAGTTACACAGCAAACTATAAAGTTTCAACTTATTTATAACAATTATTTTTATTATATGAACTTTCTGTTTTCATCATAAGATACATACAATATTTAATTATATCAAGCTGAGTTTTATCATAAGGCATACACATTCCCATATATGAATAAATATTTTCTATACACTTTGAATAAACACTATTAATTTCTTCCTGTTGTATAGGCTTTCCAGATGTTATATATGTATACAACGCATATAAAAGTGTAATTTTTCTTTCATAATCATATTGCTTAATCTGATTATATGCTTTTTTAATATTTTTTATATATAAATCATCTTGATAACCACTATTTTCAATAACGTCCCACACATTTTTACCTTCACTTCCACATATATCCCTTGCTTTATCAGAAGTGTATTCTAAAAGAACTCTATATACTGCCTTGTGAGTTTCTATTACTGTATCCGTATTAAGCATTATTGTATTTTTAAGCCATTCTAAACGTTTAGGGAGATTTGCAACTACAATTTCTTTTACAAAACAAAAAACTTTTATATCGTTTTTCAAAAATAATTTTTTGATATTTTCTAATTCTGATAATACAGTAATATCTGTGATAAGTTCTTGTGATAATAAAATAATAACGTATTTGTCCCCTTTTATTACGTTTTCATTTTGATAAGATTTCCCCTCATTAATACAATTTACATCAACAGTATTACTTATATTAATTCCCCACTCATTTAGATGGTATGAAATCTCCTCATAATCATAAATACCATTTTTAATAGAATAACAAATATACAATATTACAATCCTCCGTACTTTTAATTTTTACTTAACATTTGTAAATTCTTAAATTTTTATTTATTAAAATATTTTAATACACGCGCTGCGCTACCATTTATTTTTAACATATTATTCATACAAATAAAATACAATTGTATAAACCATGATATACATTACTTAAACTATTTAATATTTACTAAAAGTCTTGTTCCGTTTTAACAAATGTATCTAACTTGTACTGTTACACTTATTTCATACAACATATATTTTATTTCTCTCGTATAAAGCTATACACATCTAACACGCCCCACCCTTGCTGATTATCAGGTACATCAATCTTGTGACAATATTGTTTTAACCTTTTCTTTATATCTTTGGGACTAATATTTTTATTATTGTCTTTTAAATACCTTGCAATTGCACCACTTACAATCGGTGCTGCCATTGACGTTCCACTTTTTACTGAATAAGTATCTTTTTTATTAGAACAGGCTATCATATTTGAACCTGCCACAACTAATTCTGGCTTAACTATACAACATGACGTTGGTCCTCGACCCGAATAGTACTTTATCATATTATTTTTTGACTTATCATAATACTTTTTATTAGTTTTCATATATGAATAATCATCATAAGCACCAACAGTTATTATTTTTCGACTTATCCCCGGCGCAGTCACACTATTTTTATCAGGCCCACTATTTCCTGCTGCCGCAACTACTATAAATCCACTGTCCCATAACTTTTCAACCATTACAATAAGTTCTGAGTCCTCACTAAGACTTAATTTTTCTGTTGTCCCAAAAGAAATATTTACAACTCTTACATTATATTTTTTCCCATTGTCATATACCCACTTAAGTCCTTGTATAACATCGTCTATCTTGCCATTTCCATTTTTATCAAGCACCTTAACAGCTATAATACAAGCTTGCCTTGCAATCCCCCTATATTTTCCATTAGACGCAATACCACTTCCTGCTATAATTCCACTCACATGTGTTCCATGACCACTGTCATCATATGGTCTTTTTTTATTATTCACAAAGTCAACAAAACCAATAATTCTATTGTCAAAATCTCTATGCCTGTATATACCTGTATCTATTACAGCCACACCTATATTCATTTATATCAACTCCATTTATTATTAATAATATCAACTTTTTACACACTTAAATTTAATATTGTTAGTAAAATATTTATTTACAATATTAATTGTCGAAACAATTATATTGTGCTATAATATTTTATTATATGTCGTCTAATATCAAACGTGTTCTATTACATAATTTTACACATGGTATTTTGTGCTTTATTTAAGCCGATAACATCTAGCGACACATTTCAATGAGCTTTTATAAGCATAGAGCAGAATGGAGGATTATTATGGAAAATAAAAGAATAGTAGTTGCTTTAGGAAGAAATGCTTTTGGTGAAACATTTCCAGAACAACAAACTAACGTAAAGAAAGCCGCTATGGCTATTGCAGACCTTGTTGAAGCTAAATATCAGATTGTTATTACTCACAGTAACGGCCCTCAGGTTGGTATGATACAGACTGCCATGACTGAATTTGCAAGACTTGAACCTGATGACAGAACTGTTGCACCAATGTCTGTATGTGGAGCAATGAGTGAAGGATATATTGGTTACGATTTACAGAATGCAATTCGTGAAGAATTATTAAACAGAGGTATATATAAGACTGTTTCTACAATCATCACTCAAGTAAGAGTTGACCCATTTGATATAGCTTTCAGTGAACCATCTAAGATTATCGGAAGATATATGACTAAGGAAGAAGCCGAAGCAGAAGAAGAAAAGGGTAATCACGTTATTGAAGAAGAACCTGGAAAGTTCAGAAGAATTATAGCCGCTCCTCTTCCTATTGATATCTACGAAATAGATGCTGTTAAAGCACTTCTTGACGCAGACCAGATTGTTATTGCCGCTGGTGGTGGTGGTATTCCTGTTCTTCAACAGGGAACTCACTTAAAGGGTGCTAGTGCTATTATTGAAAAGGATTATACAGCCGCTAAGCTTGCAGAATTAATTGGTGCTGGAACACTTCTTTTCCTTACAGGCTATGACAATCTTACTATTGAAAAAGGAACTGACGAAGAAAAGGTATTTGACAAAGTTTCAGCAAGTGAATTACATGACTATATAAAAAATGGACATTTCCCAGCTAAGACTACATTCCCTAAAGTTGACGCTTCAATCCGTTTTGTAACAGCCGACTCATCACGCAAAGCCGTTATCTCTAACATTGATAAGGCTAAGTTAAGTCTTAATGGAAAGACTGGTACTACAATAACAGCTTAATACAAAATTAAGCATATATTTATTTTAGCAAATGTAGTTATTTGATAATATAATAAGAAACTTACTTTGTGAGTTTTTCAAGTTATTACAATAATCAACAAGCTATTGTGCAAATAAAAGCTTTAGCTTGTTGCACACACATAACAAAAAGTCAGTTATATTGCATTACATCTCAATGACGTAATTACAAATGTAACTGACTTTTCTTTTACTTTTTATCAATATTTACATAATATTAATTAGATATTTGTGTTTTTCTTTGTTAATTATTCGACACTATTAAAATATTACTTAACCTTACTTTTATTTATTCTATTCTTAATCTCCTCCATACGAATGTCAAGCAACATACTTGTTTCCGCACAGTCTTTAAGGTCTTTTGCAAGTTCTTCTGCGTCTGCTGGATTAATCTCTTTTTTGTATCTTAACTTATGTTCAAGACTCGCCCAAAAGTCCATTGCTATTGTTCTTAACTGAACTTCTACTTTTACATTTCGCTTTTCATTTTGTAAAAAGATTGGCACTTGTACTATCAGATGTAAGCTTCTATATCCACCCTCTTTAGGCTTTTTTATGTAGTCCTTTATTTCAACAAGTCTTATATCATCTTGATTAAGAAAACACTTTGCAAGGTAATAAATGTCTTCTCTAAAAGAACATATAACTCTAACTCCTGCGATATCGCTTATATTTTCTTCTGCTGACTCCAAAGTAGGTTTTATATTCTTTCTTTGAATTTTCTCAATTATACTGTCAATAGACTTTACTCTTGACTTAATAGCTTCAATAGGATTTCTATCATATTCAAGTGAAAACTGCTCGTTTAACACCTTAAATTTCGTTTCAACTTCCATCACAGCACACTTATACCTTGACATCATTGCGTCAAGTCTTTGCCTATTGCTTAAAATGGCTGTGGCTATCTGTTGTCTTTCAATATCCAAATCATTATTCAAAGACATGTTATTTAATTTTGTATCCATAAAATACTTTCCTCATTCCCAAAGGTTTTTATTGTTTCACCCCTTATATAATGAGTATACCATCTTTTGCCATACTTAAGAATAGCTTTTACTATTTATTTATAAAGATTTTCTAATCAGCTTATTTTTACAATAAATAAAAGCTGGTATAAGGAAAATGTCTGCGGCTATCCAAGCAAGCGGATTAGCAAGACAAGCTCCATCATATCCCATAAGTGGAACAAGTGTCAATGCCGCAAATGTTCTCGCTACCATTTCAAATGCACCTGCAAGTATGGCAAATGCTGAAAAGCCCATACCTTGTATACAAAAACGAATTACATTTACAAAAGTAAGTGGAATATAAAAAGCCGCACTAGCTATAATAAATCTATAAGTAAGAGCAATTATCTCTGTTTCAGAAGCATCAACGAATAACAACGCAATATAATTTGCAAAAAAGTATAACAATACAAATGAAATAATACTGTATATAATACCTATAAGCCCTGCTGAACGTATTCCTTTTCCTAATCGTTTAAATTCTCCTGCACCAACATTTTGACCGCCATAAGTTGCCATTGTTGAACCGAGCGCATCAAACGGACAACAAGTAAAGTTAAATATCTTAGAAGCTGCTGTCATAGAAGCCACATAAACAGAACCCAATGTATTAACAGCCGCCTGCAATATAACACTACCTATAGCTGTAATAGAATACTGTAACCCCATTGGCACACCATTTATACAAAGATTTTTTATACACTGTTTATCAATGACTTTATCTTGTTTTGAAAGTCTTAAAAGTTCAAACTTCTTATTCATAAATAAAAGACAACCAACACCTGATATAAGCTGTGAAATATCAGTAGCCCAAGCCGCTCCTGCAACTCCCATTTTAAAATAGAGAATAAATACAAAATCAAGTGCAATGTTAATTACTGCTGACAACACAAGAAAGAAAACGGGTGTCTTACTATCTCCAACTGCCCTTATTATACCAGATACAATGTTATATAAAAATACAGTTGGAATACCTGCAAATATAATTACAATATAGTTATATGAATGTTTAAAAATACTCTCTGGTGTTCTCATAGCTGTAAGAATAGCATTACAAAATACAACTGATAAAATAGTCAGAACTATTGCAAACGCAATGCCTAGCACATATGAATTATAAACATATCTTCGCAACTGCGCATATTTTTTCGCACCAAACTGTTGTGCAACAGGAATTGAAAATCCCGTACATATTCCCATACAAAAACCTATTATCATAAAATTGATACCACTCGTAGCTCCAACTCCCGCAAGCGCATCAACACCAAGTGTCTTACCGACAATCATAGTATCCACAAGGTTATAAAACTGCTGAAACAACATACCCAAAAGCATAGGCACAGCAAACCCAATAATCAACTTCATAGGTGACCCTTGCGACATATCCTTCGTCTTACTAGCCATTACAATTCCTCCATCTTTTTCTTTTCTCTAATATATATGTACTCTACAGAAACGATATTTTATCATCAATACGACATATATTCAAGCATAAATTAATCGAACTTTTACACATTTTTTACGGAATTTTTTTAATAAGCCAATCCCCCACCAACTCTCACTTATTAACTATATATAATAAAAGTGTTAAATAGGGCGGTCAGAAAAAGGGAGTGTATTTTAGGAGCATATAGTAAGTATTTAGAAAATCTCAGATAAGCTGTTGAACTTCAGGGGAAATTGCACACGATGTGCAATTTAGGAAAAAGCGACACGACGTCGCATTTTTTCCGACCCGTCCGTAGAAAAAACATACCCAGCTTATCCTAGATTTTCTTAATACTTACTATCGTACCAAAAATACACTCCCTTTTTCTGACCGCCCCTCAAAAGCAAAAACTGATGATAATTAAATCAACATTAATTACCACCAGTTCTTTATATTTATATCAATCTAAAATTATCTATATTACAACTTCGCAATATCAACAATAGAAAGCTCCTTATTGTTAAATGCGTGTTCAAGACTTGAAATAAGTGCGTGAGCAGTATCAAGACTTGTAAGACAATGAACACCTGTTTCAATAGCATAACGTCTAATAAGGAAACCATCTTTAGCTCTTTCAATACCATTTTCAGGAGTATCAATAACAAGGTCAATCTCATGTGAAAGAATTAAATCAAGTAAAGTTGGTGCTTCCTGACCAATTTTATTAACTTGAATTGCATGAACACCATTTTCCTTAAGCACCTTAGCAGTACCCCTTGAAGCATAAATCTTATAACCTAAACGTTCAAATCTCTGAGCAATATCAATACCGTCCTGCTTATCCTTGTCTGCAAGAGTCATAACAATCTGCTTATGCTTTGGAAGACGTATTCCAGCTCCTTCAAATGCCTTGAATAAAGCTTCATCAAAGTTCTTAGATATACCAAGACACTCACCTGTAGACTTCATTTCTGGGCCGAGGCTTATATCAGCACCTCTAATCTTCTCAAATGAGAATACAGGCATCTTAATAGCATAATAATCAGACTTCTTTTGAAGACCTGGTTCATAACCCAAATCTGTAATCTTGCTTCCTGTAATAACCTTAGTAGCAAGCTGTACAATAGGAATACCTGTAACCTTGCTGATATATGGAACTGTACGGCTTGAACGTGGATTAACTTCAATTACATATACTTGGTCGTTGTATACAATAAACTGAATGTTAATAAGACCCTTAACGTGAAGTGACCTTGCAAGCTTAGCAGTATAATCAACTATCATATCTGTAATTTTTTCTGATATTGACTTAGCTGGATATACTGAAATACTATCACCTGAGTGAATACCTGCTCTTTCAATATGCTCCATAATACCAGGAATAAGAATATTTTCGCCATCACATACAGCATCAACTTCAATTTCCTTACCCATAAGATACTTATCTACAAGGATTGGGTGGTCTTGCTTAATTCTGTTAATAATTCCCATATACTCAACAACATCTTCATCAGATACAGCAATCTGCATACCCTGACCACCTAATACGTAAGAAGGTCTTACAAGAACAGGATATCCTAATTCATTGGCAGCTTTAAGAGCTTCATCAACTGTAAATACAGTCTGCCCCTTTGCTCTAGGAATACCGCACTGTTCAAGAATTTCATCGAATAATTCTCTATCTTCTGCTGCGTCTACATCTTCTGCGCTTGTTCCAAGAATAGGTACGCCCATCTTCATAAGTGCTTCTGTAAGCTTAATAGCTGTCTGACCACCAAACTGTACAACTGCACCATCTGGTCTTTCAAGTTCAACAATGCTTTCCACATCTTCTGCTGTAAGCGGTTCAAAGTAAAGCTTATCAGCTATATCAAAGTCAGTTGATACTGTTTCTGGGTTATTATTAATAATAATTGTTTCATAACCCTCTTTTTCAAATGACCATGTACAGTGAACTGAACAGAAGTCAAACTCAATACCCTGACCAATTCTTATAGGGCCTGAACCTAATACAAGAACCTTCTTCTTATCATGTGTTTCTTCAGCTTCATTTTCACTTCCATATACTGAATAGTAATATGGTGTAGCTGCTGCAAATTCAGCCGCACAAGTATCAACCATCTTAAATGCCGCATGAATATCATACTCATCTCTTAATTCCTTGACTTCTCTTTCAGTCTTACCTGTAAGCTGTCCGATAACATTGTCTGGGAACTCAAGACGTTTAGCTTCCATTAAAAGTTCCTTTGTAAGAGGTCCTTGCTTTAACGCAGCTTCCATTTCAACTAATATCTGTAACTTATCAATGAACCATCTGTCAATCTTAGTAATTTCGTGCATTTTAGCTGGTTCAATATCTCGTCTTAAGCCTTCTGCTATCTTCCAAATTCTTCTATCATCTACTATCTGAAGTTCTTCAAGAAGTTCTTCATCAGTAAGACCTGTAAAGTCATAAGACATAAGACTGTCAACGTGCTGTTCAAGTGAACGAATAGCTTTCATAAGACCTGCTTCAAAGTTATTAGCAATACTCATAACTTCACCTGTAGCCTTCATCTGTGTTGTAAGAGTTCTCTTAGCTGAGATAAACTTATCAAATGGAAGTCTAGGCATTTTAACTACACAGTAGTCAAGAGCTGGTTCAAAACTTGCATAAGTCTTACCTGTAATTGCATTCTTAATCTCATCAAGTGTATAACCTAATGCAATCTTAGCTGCAACCTTAGCAATTGGATAACCTGTTGCCTTAGAAGCAAGAGCTGATGAACGGCTAACACGAGGATTAACTTCGATTACACAGTATTCAAATGTATCTGGATTAAGTGCATACTGTACGTTACAACCACCAGTAATTCCAAGTTCATCAATAATATTAAGAGCAGAAGTTCTTAACATCTGATATTCTTTATCTGAAAGTGTTTGTGAAGGAGCAACTACGATACTATCACCTGTATGAACACCAACTGGGTCAATATTTTCCATGTTACATACTGTAATACAGTTACCGTTGCTATCACGCATTACTTCGTATTCGATTTCTTTCCAACCTGCGATACAACGCTCAACAAGTACCTCACCAACTCGGCTAAGACGAAGACCATTTTCAAGGATTTCTCTTAATTCAACTACGTTGTGAGCGATACCACCACCAGAACCACCAAGTGTATAAGCTGGTCTTAATACTACTGGATATCCAATCTTTCTTGCAAATTCTTCACCATCTTCTACATTATTAACTACTAAAGATGCCGCACAAGGCTCACCTATCTTTTCCATTGTCTCTTTGAACATAAGACGGTCTTCTGCCTTTTTGATTGTAAGTGCAGTTGTACCAATAAGCTTAACACCATTCTTTTCAAGGAAATCTGTTTCTGCTATTTCCATAGCAAGATTAAGACCTGCCTGACCACCAAGTGTTGGTAAAATACTGTCTGGTCTTTCCTTTAAAATAATCTGCTCTAAAGCTGGAACTGTAAGTGGTTCAATATATACTTCATCAGCAATATCTTTATCTGTCATAATTGTAGCAGGGTTAGAATTAACTAACACTACTTCTATTCCTTCTTCTTTAAGTGAACGACAAGCCTGTGTACCAGCATAGTCAAACTCTGCTGCCTGTCCGATAACAATAGGACCTGAACCTATAACTAAAACTTTCTTTATACTGTTATTCTTTGGCATCTTAAATTAGTCCTCCTTCTTCATCATATCCATAAATCTATCAAAAAGGTATGCAGTATCTTGTGGACCTGCACAAGCTTCTGGGTGGAACTGAACTGTAAATATATTCTTTCCTATATATTCAAGACCTTCATTAGTCTTATCGTTGACATTTTCAAAGGCTGGTCTTGCAATCTCTGGATTGAGAGTTGTTTCATCAACTACATAACCATGATTTTGTGATGAAATATAAACTTTTCCTGTTCTTAAATCTTTAACTGGGTGATTAGCTCCTCTGTGACCATACTTTAACTTATGTGTATCAGCACCAGTTGCAAGTGCCATAAGCTGATGTCCTAAACAAATGGCAAATATTGGAATATCACTGTTGTATAACTTCTTAATTTCTTCGATTTCTGTTACACATTCTTTTGGGTCACCAGGGCCATTTGACAACATAATACCATCTGGATTAGTTGCAAGAACTTCTTCTGCTGGTGTCTTTGCAGGATAAATAGTAACTTCACAACCTCTGTTGTTAAGTGAACGGGCAATATTTTTCTTTGCACCGAAATCATATAATGCAACCTTTGGACCATCTCCCTTAAGAACAGTCTTTTCTGTACAAGTTACTTTGTCAACAACTCCTAAAACCTTATATTCCTTAATCTTTGGTAATATCTCATCAAGGTTATAATTCTCGTTAGTTGTAATCATTCCATTCATAGTACCCTTCTCACGAAGAATTTTTGTAAGAGCTCTTGTGTCAACTCCTGCTATACCTGGAATGTCATTATCTATAAGGAACTTCTGAATAGGGTCTTCACTTCTGAAGTTACTAGGCATTCTCGAAAGTTCACGCACAATATATCCATCTGGCCATGCTTTCAAAGACTCCATATCTTTATAACAAATACCGTAGTTTCCAATCAAAGGATAAGTCATAGTAACCGCCTGTCCTGCATAAGAAGGGTCAGTTAAGACCTCCAAGTACCCTGTCATTGATGTGTTGAAGACAATCTCACTAATTACTTCACGAGTTGAACCAATGCTCGTTCCATTAAAAACTGTTCCATCTTCAAGAATTAAAAATGCTTTCATGAATGCCACCTAAATTTCCTTTCGTATTTTATTTTATTGATAATCAACTAATAAATAAAATTTTTGAATAAATGTTATAAAAAGCTATTACATTTCTTGTATGCTATTTGTATATTTTTATTAGTTGTTATTGGCGCAAGTATTTGGAAGGTAGTGAAACTATATTTTTAATCCACTTTTGCGCAAAAAAAAAGACACAGTTATGTCTTTTTTTCTCTAATTTAATAAATTCTATCATACTTTGACTTGTTTTTCAAGTACAATAAATGTATTTATATTCATTCATATTCAAAATTCACTCTATTATCTACTTAATAAAATAATAAGTTACTACAAATAGATTTTAAAAATGCCCTACTCTATTATTTCACACAATACCAATTGCTCGCATAAAACAAGAGGCTGTCGCACTAAGAAAATTTTATATAAAATACAGATATTTAATCAGTAAATACGTCTATATCTTATATAAATTTTCGTTAATTCGACAGCCACTTATCAAATATTATTAATTTTATTCAAATGTAGCAACACACAAGCTTATTCAACCGTAAGTTCAAGCTGTCCAATATATTTCCATGTAACACCTTTATCTGTTGACTGATATCTTGCGGCTGTCTTACCATTATTGTATACACCATTAGTTCCTTGAGTAAGATATGCTGTAAGAACATTTTGCGTCTTATCATATACAGGAACAAGAGCTTCTTTGTAAACGTCTTTCCACTCTAGCTTTGCCGTTGTTACACTCTCTTGTGTAGTTGCTTCTGTCGTATCGCCATCTTGAGTCGTTGCTGTAGTTGGTGTAGCCGTTGTTGTTTCTGTTTGAATGTTAGCCGCAGTACTGTCAAGCTCTTGAGCTTCAAACTCTATCTTAGAAAATGTTTTACAACCATCATTTGTAATATAAAGATTGCTATCCATTCCATCTTTATAATCATAACAAAAGAAACCAACATTTTCATCTATGAATAAAACGCCCTTTATAATATCTGAAGCTGGACCACTACCTGCATTATTCCATGTTTCTCCTCCATCTGATGTGGAATAAATTCTTGATGACTCATTAACCTTATCCTTATCATAACCTACAACAATAATTCCATTTAACTCATCAAAAAAGTTGACATAATAGTAATCCGCATTATAAATCTGAGCTATCTCACTTGTAACCCAATTGCCACCATTGTCGTCTGAATACATAAGTGTTAGTGGATTTTTCTTACTATCTGTACTTGACTTTCCGCCATATAAAAATGCTGTTTTAAATGTATTAACTACATAGCTTCCCGTCTTTAACTTTGTACTCGAATTATCTTGATAAACAAGGCTGTCTATTTCTATTGGAACAGTTGTATATTTTACTCCTCCATCATAAGTAACATAAAGAGAGGAATTTTTTATTTCATAATCTGTAAGATTATTAGTTTCTTGATTATTATTTTCTGTTGAAACATTTGCTTTAATCTGACTATTATATTGAGCAATACCATAATCTTCCGGTGTCATTACAGACTCTACATATATTGTAGCTGTGCCATCACCATTATCTTCAAGGTTAAATGACATAACCCATTCACACTTTAACACGCCATTATCCATAACACCTTTCCAAGAAGAAAAATACTCGGATGTTGTATCTTTTAATTGTACTTCAAAACTTATAAGTACAGTATTACTTTCTTCATCTAATACTGTGGCTTCATTTATATTTACTTTTTTAAGAGATTTTGATAATGAAAGATATGACTCTGTAAACTGATTTAAAAAGTTCTGTGTCCATATATCAGCCATTTTATCTATTGTAATCTCACTAAAATCAACTGCTTGCTCACTTGTGTTCGTAGTATATTGTGTATTTCTATCTACAACATTTCCACTAGAGTCTATATCTACACTATATGTATATCTTGATTTTAATACTATTTTATCTGCTTCCTGTTTGGCATATCCAGAATACCATAAAAAAAACACAATAAGACACAATATTGCGATTAAAAATATTCCTGATATAACCCGCCAGACTGTCTTATTATTATCTTTCAAAACATTATTCTACTATTTATATTATAGTTACAAGTAAGCTCCTTTGTAATAAGAATGTGTAAATTAATTTCACTTACTTGATATTTTTAAATAAACAGCTTTTCCTTTCCTAAATATATATTATCTTAACTTCTTTGTTTATGCAAAGCTGTTCTCATAATTTGTGTATAATGTTTATATTTCCAAAGATACAACATTGAAAGTGCTCCTAAAATAACCATTACAACAACAAATATTGGATTAACAACTATTAGCCAACCTAAAGATACTTTTCTTGTAATAAGTGGAAGCCCATAAGCTGTCATAATACTTAAAGCCATTAAGACACCATCAAATACATTTCTATTACTATAAATCTTACTCATATGTTCGTATCCAATAATAGCAATCATCTCACCTATTGGTCTTGCTGCTACTGTAACTATACTAAGCATAAGTGCATTTACAATAGATACATCAAATATACGAAGGATTATTGTAAAAAATACAAAATCTTCTGCCATTTTATAAATAAGTCTTCCAAGATAATTCATATACGGACTTACTAGCATTACCTTTATCATAAGATAATCTCTTTTTGCCATAGCAAAAGTTGTATTATTAGCAAGACTTCCACAAATGGTACTTAATATTACAAACATATATATAATTGCTACTTCTTTGTGAAGTGCTACAAGTGGACATTTACCTGCTATATAAAGATATGGTATGTATATAAATACGGCTACATATAATAACTTTTTGCAAAATTCATAAAATAACACAACAAGCTGCGCTATAATCCCTAAGAATTTTCTAAGCCACGATTGTCTTTCACTAAAAATATCGTCTGTAATATGAGAACCAATTATGGGAATTTTCATCATAATTTTAATTGCTTTATTAGTTCCCTCGTGAAACTTTAATATTTTTTCAGCAAACATTTTTCTAAATATTTTCATTCGTTGCCTCCCCTAATATATTATATAAGGTCTGTCTTACTGTTGGCAATTTCAGCTCTTCTTCCGTTACATCTGTAAGTTCTCCATCGTGAAGCACTATAATATCTTTAGATATTCTTGAAGCTATATCTATTAAAGAAGTGGAAATTATTATTATATGTTCTTCCTTCATTGTTTCTAACACTTCTAAAAACTTAGATACAAATTCTTCACTACAGTAGTCAAGAGCTTCATCAAACATAATGACATACGGCTTTTGTATAAGAAATGCTGCTAACTGTAATCTTTTTTTATCTTCAAAGCTGTACTCACTTATTAATGTATCACCCATCTTTGTTGTAAGTCCAACTTTTTCAAGATAATATTCTGGTTTTTGTTCACATTTCTCAAGATTGCTTATAAACCTTATAAATTCATACCCTGTTATGTACATTGGAAGAATACTTTGCTTTGCTGCATAAAACAATTTACTTTTAGCTTTTGTTGCAACTGCACCATCATCTAAGCTTACATCTCCACTTATACATTCAAATAAAGTAGACCTTCCACTTCCATTTTTTCCAAGTATTGCATATATTTTCCCTTTTCTAAAGGAATAATTTATGTCTTTTAATACTTCTGTATTATTATAAATCTTTTTTATATGATTTAATCGTAGCATATATTCTCCATTTCTAAGCTATCTTAAATAATTATAATATTTAGTTTTTGTATAATTACTATACATTATATCATATTTTTTAACAAATAATATTATATACAACTTAATTAATTTTGTAAACTGATATATATATTAAATACACAATATATCCACAATTCACTTTAATTAGTTGATAATAAGCTCGCTTAAGATATCAGCTACATTGCTTTTTAATATGCTTGATGTTATAATGGCTGTGATTTTATGAAAGGTATGGTTTAATACATGAACTTTATTAAAAAACACTGGCGACTGATGTTTGGAAGCTATCTTTTGATATACCTTCCGTGGTTTTATCTTATTGAAAAAAATATTGATGAAACACACCCTAATTTACATATTATGAATAATTCAATAGATGCAGCAATTCCATTTTGCAAATATTTTATAATTCCTTATATGCTTTGGTTTGTATACATTGCTGTATCTTGTTTTTTTATGGGATATAAAGCTACTGATAGAGAATTTGTCAACTTTGCACTCTCTCTAATTATCGGAACTTCGATTTGTTTTATTATATGTATGATTTATCCTAATGGATTAACTCTAAGACCAGATACACTTAGTGATGATATATTTGGAAAACTAATAGGCATGATTTACGCAAGTGATACCCCTACAAACGTATTCCCTAGCATACACGTTTACACTTCCCTTGCTATTGACATCGCCCTAAGAAAATGCAATTACTTAAAAGACCGCAAAGCCATAAAACTATGCTCCCTCATACTCAGCACCCTAATATGCCTTTCAACCGTACTAATAAAACAACATTCCACAACAGACGTACTAGGCGCAATAATCCTAATAGGAGTAATGTACTTCGCATTATACATTCGTGATTTAGGGAAAGCTTTTATCAGAAATGATATAGAAAATATAGAAGTCGAAAATTAATTTTTGTTGGGATATATGGTAAGTGTTTAGAAAATCTTAGACAAGCACAAGCTGCTCAAAAAATTTTTCAACTCACCAACCGCCAACAAAGCAGAAAAATGGTGATATTTTTAGGGCATATGGTAAGTGTTTAGAAACTTTTAGATAAGCTGCTGAAAATATCACTCCAACTGCCAACAAGCAGAAAAGGTGGTATGTTTTGGGGATATATGGTAAGTGTTAAGGAAATCTTAGATTCCCTTAACACTTAACCATCTTCCCCAAAACATATCACCTTTTTCTCCCCATTTTATTCATCAAAGATACTTACTATCTCTCCATCAAGTATTCTATTCATATTCTTTACCGCACAGAAATTACCGCACATTGAACATGTATCTTCCTTTTCTGGCTTTGATGACTCTCTGTACTTTCTAGCTTTTTCAGGGTCAATAGCCAAATCAAACATAGCTTCCCAATCAAGCTTCTTTCTTGCAAGACTCATCTTTCTGTCCCACTCATCAGCGCCCGGAAGTCCCTTTGCTATATCTGCCGCATGAGCTGCAATCTTAGCTGCAATAATACCTTCTTTTACATCATTCAAATCTGGAAGTCTTAAATGTTCTGCTGGTGTAACATAACATAAAAATGATGCTCCATATGTAGCTGCAATCGCCCCACCAATTGCTGATGTAATATGGTCGTATCCCGGTGCAACATCTGTAACTAAAGGACCAAGTACATAGAAAGGTGCGCCCTTACATATAGTATTTTGAATTTCCATATTGGCTTTAATCTGATTAAGTGGCATGTGACCCGGACCTTCAATCATAACCTGAACATTTTTCTCCCAAGCCCTTCTTGTAAGCTCACCTAATGTAACAAGTTCTTCTATCTGAGATATATCAGAAGCATCAGCAATACAACCAGGTCTGCAAGCGTCACCAAGGCTCATTGTAACATCATATTTTTGACAGATATCAAGTATCCAGTCATAGTGTTCATAAAATGGATTTTCTTTTCCTGTCATTTCCATCCATGCAAAGATTATTGAACCACCTCTTGATACAATATTAGTAAGTCTTTTTGCATCTTTAAATCTTTTTGCAGTTGCCTTATTAATTCCACAGTGGATAGTCATAAAGTCAACGCCATCTTTTGCGTGCATTTCAACTATAGAAAGCCATTCTTCTGTTGTAATATCCTTTAATGCCTTATGATAATATACAACTGCATCATAAATAGGAACAGTTCCTATTGTTGCCTTACATTCAGAAGTCAACTTACGACGGAACTTCTGTGTATCACCAAATGAACTAAGGTCCATAATAGCTTCTGCGCCCATATTAACGGCACTATTAACCTTTTCAAGCTCCATATCCATATCAACACAATCTCTTGAAGTTCCAAGATTAACATTTATCTTAGTTCTTAATCTTGAACCAATTCCGTTAGGGTCAAGACTCTTGTGATTTTTATTTGCTGGAATTATAACTTGTCCTTTTGCGATAAGTTCTCTTAATTCTTCTACTGAAATATTTTCTTTAGCTGCAACTTTTTTCATTTCTTCAGTAATAATACCTTTTCTTGCAGCGTCCATCTGTGTAGTATATTCCACAACAAACTCCTCCTGAATACTAAATATTATACTTTTCTGAAAACCTAAAAGATTGGGATTAAATACGAAACAACATTTAAAAGATTATCTAAGAAATATATAAATGTTACAATCAGAGTATAACAAATTCACTCCAAATAGATGTCTTATAATAAACTCAATTCTTCCTACGGTGGCATTATCCACATCAGGTCAATGGGTCGGAATATTATTCCCTCTCAGCACAGCCCTTATAAAGGCTATCCGCTCCCCAGAAAAATATTAATTATATTATAACATGTTAGTAAATATTGTCAAACTAAAATTTCCAACTATTGTACTCAAGCTATAATTACACCCCTTCTCACCTACCTACTAACAAACGTCAAGTCACATATAGAAAAAGGCATATTATTTTATTGTATATGGTAAAACTTAATAATTCTTAATTAGTCTATATAAAACCAATAATATCATTACACGACATCATAGCAATTCATCAACGACACAACGTCGCAATGATTGCGCTCACATTCGTTTTCATTACAAAACTCAGCACAATTTAAAAATACTTATCTTTCATTCATTAACTAAAAAATCCATACCACCAAACGTAAAGGTGCATATAGAAAAATGGTGTGTATTTTATAGTATATGATGAAAGCTTAGTAGTTCTTAGTTGGGCTATCAAAAAACAGTGATGACATGACACGACGTCATGGCAAGCCATCAGCGACACGACGTCGCATTGATGGCGTTCACGTTCGTTTTCATTACATAAATCAGCACAACTTAGAAATACTTAGCTTTCATTCATCAACTATAAAATACACACCATTTTTCTATCTGTCACAACGCCTTTACGCTTCCACAATCTCTCCTGCCACAGCACAAGCTGCCGCTGTCTTAGGTGAAGCAAGATAAATACCTACCTTTGAAGTACCCATTCTGCCTAAGAAGTTACGATTGTTAGTTGCAACTACCTTCTCACCATCAGTAAGAATACCACCTGTTCTACCACAGCAAAGTCCACAGCTAGGATGTGTAATTATAGCTCCTGCCTTTGCTAAAATATCCATTGTTCCATTCTCCAAAGCCTGTGTATATATCTTACGACTTGCCGGTGTAACAATAAGCTTAACAAATGGTGCAACTTTTTTACCCTTAAGTATTTTAGCCGCTTCCATAAGGTCTTCAAGTCTTCCATTAGTACATGAACCAATAAATACTTGGTCAATCTTAGTTCCCTTAAGCTCTGATACTGGCTTAACATTGTCAACATTAGATGGACACGCCATAACAGGCACAAAGTCTTCTGCCTTATAATTAATAGTTCTGCAATAAACTGCGTCTTCATCACCTACAAGGTCTTTTTCCTTATCTGTAAGAGTAATCTCACAATACTCAGCTGTCTTTTCATCTGGTGTAAATAAAGCACATTTAGCACCTGCTTCAATAGCCATATTAGACATAGACATTCTTGAAGCGACAGTCATATTTTCAATGGTATCTCCTGCAAATTCTAACGCCTTATATGTAGCTCCATCAGCTCCCAAATCACCAATAAGTTTTAAAATAATATCCTTAGCCATAACATTTTCTGGCAACTTACCAGTAATATTAACCTTGATAGTTTCTGGAACTTTTACCCACATAGTACCAGTACCCAATATACTAGCCATTTCAGTATAACCAATACCTGAAGAAAATGCACCTACACAGCCATAAGTTGTTGTATGGCTATCTGTACCAAATACTATATTACCTGGCTTAACATATCCTGCTTCTGTCATAAGCTGATGACAAATACCATCTGCTCTGTGAATATTTTTCATTCCATATTTTTTAACAAATTCATTTCCAACCTTGAAATGTCTTGTGTCATCAACTTGACTTGCTGGCACTAAATGGTCATATATCAATACAACCTTGTCTGCGTCCCAGAGCTTTTTAAATCCCATTTCTTCAAACTTTGTTGCTACAAATGGAATAAAAATATCATGTATCATAACTCTGTCTACATTAACTGTAACAATCTCTCCAGCCTTTACATCTTTTCCTATGTTATTTCTAATTATTTTTTCAATTACTGTTAATCCCATAGCACTTACTCCTTATTATATTAATCAAGTCCATTTAACTTACGCATTGCCTTTACAAGACCACCTGCATTAATTATATCTAATAAATTTTGTGGAAGTGCTGAAATAGGATAATTCTTTCCGTTATATTCAACGTTTTCTCCAACTGTAACAGTTATTTTGTCACCTTCTGTTACATTGTCATGTAAACTATCTTGTTCAATTAATAATAAACCATTGTTAATTGAATTACGGAAAAATATTCTTGCAAATGACTTCGCAATAACACACTTAACTCCTAATGCCTTAATAATCTCTGGTGCTTGTTCTCTTGATGAACCGCAACCAAAATTCTTACCTGCCACTATAATATCACCTTCTTGTATCTGACCTGCAAGCTCTGGTCTTAATGGTGAAAATGCAAATGGCTTCATATCATTTACAGTCTTTAATGCGAGATATTCTGTAGGTATAATTATATCTGTGTCAATATCATCGCCAAGTACCCATACTTTTCCAGTAAATTTTTCCATAATAATCCTCGTTTCTTATGTTATCACGACAGTCGCCAAAGTCTTATACAAATAAAGACTTCGGCTCGTTGTTCGTATAAACAAATGTTCTCTATTCTTAATATATTAAAAACTTACACTCTATCTGCTGTTGTTATCTCGCCTGCTATTGCTGAAGCTGTAACTGTTGCGGCTGAAGCAAGGTATACAAAAGAGTCCGGACTTCCCGCACGACCTTTAAAGTTTCTTGTACCTGTGCTTATAAGAACTTCTCCTTCTCCAATTACACCCTGACAGCTTCCCCAACATACACTACAGTTAGGGTTCATAACAATTGCTCCTGCGTCCATAAATATTTTTAAAAGCCCTTCTTGTAATGCCTGTTCATATACAGCCTGACTTGCAGGAACTACTAAAAATCTTACAAGTGGATTAACTTTTTTGCCCTTAAGAATATTAGCACCAACTCTTAAGTCTTCAATTCTTCCGTTGTTACATGAGCCTAAAAATGCTTCATCAATATGTACACCAAGACATTCTGTTGCGTCTACTACACTATCAACAAAATGTGGTTTTGCAACGATTGGCTTAATTGTGCTTAAGTCAATGTCATACACCTTTGCAAACTTAGCATCATCGTCACTCTTAAATGAATACTTTGGCTCTCTGCCATGCTCTTTAAGATATTCTAATGTAATATCATCAACTTCCATAAGAGCTGTCTTAGCACCAGCTTCTACACATAAGTTACAAATAGCAACTCGGTCACTAATTGTAAGATTTTTCATTCCATCACCAGCAAATTCCATTGCCATATAATTAGCACCATTTGCACCAATCATGCCAATAATTGTAAGGATTAAATCTCTTGCATACACGCCCTCGTTTAACTTACCAGTAAGGTTAAAACGGAGTGTTTCTGGAACTAAAAGCCATGACTTTCCTGTAACCATTGCATAAAGATAATCTGTACAACCAACACCTGTACCAAATGCACCTAACGCACCATAAGCACAAGTATGACTGTCCGCGCCAAATATTAATTCTCCCGGTCTTACATGATTTTCTATCATAATCTGATGACAGACGCCAGCACCTTCATAGAACTTAATATTATGCTCTTTAGCAAAATCTCTCATCTTCTTATGCGAATTAGCAGTTTTAACACTATCACAAGGCACGTTATGGTCTACTATCCACACAAGCTTATCAACATCTGCTATATGTGGATTTTTAAGTTTATTATACATATCTATAGTAAGATGTGTTGTTCCATCATTACTCATCATTCGGTCAAGCTCTACTGTGTGAATATCTCCCGGCTTAACTTCCTTAACACCTGCTGCCGCAGCTATTATTTTCTCAGCTATCGTCATACCCATTGTATTTTCTTCTACTAAAAAGATGAATTGCAACAAAATATTAGCACACCTATTTTATTTCATCTAAATAGCTTTTCCTTTCCTATTATTTATAACTTTCCTAACATTCCTATTTATAAAAAACTACTCTGCCAGTTTCTCAAGTTACTGTAACAATCTTAAAAGTCCTGTTCAAACTCAGACTTTAACTCGTTATTTTCATAAATAAAATATGGAACTTACTTATTCATTAAATCTTCTTACTTATTAAGAGAAGCAATAAGACCACCCTGGTCTAATATTCCCTGCATATATGGTGGAAGCTTAGTACATTCAAACTGCTTTCCATTGACATTTACGATACCATCTGTAAGAAGTAATTCCATTTCATCGCCAGTATTTACATTGTCATGTAAATCTTTGCACACAATAACAGGAAGTCCGATATTTATCGCATTACGATAAAATATTCTTGCAAATGACTTTGCAATTACCGCCTTAACTCCTAACGCTTTAAGAACGCTTGGCGCTTGTTCTCTTGATGAACCACAGCCAAAATTATCTGAAGCTACAACATAATCTCCTGCCTTAACATTTGCTGCAAAATCTTTGTCAAGTGACTCAAATGTATGCACCTTCATTTCATCAATTGTTGGATATAAAAGATACTGTGACGCAATTATCTGGTCTGTATCAACATCTTTGTCAAATTTGAATATCTTACCCATTTTAATCCTCCTAATGCCTTATTATAACTGCCTATCACGCAAACCTTTACAATTTGCTTTACATAACTCTATTAATATTAAATTTTCAATAATCCACTACTCATTATTTTTTGCAATATAAATAATGACTTACCTAACAGTGTTAAATAAATAATTATGCAGTACTTTTGTATATTATATAAAAAAGAACAAGTCATAAGAAATTCGTTGTACAATTAACTCCCAATAACTCAAAACTTGCTCTTTTATATATTAACAGCTGCAAAATCACATACCTTTAGGTGTGTGGATACACAGCGTTCGTTACCATTACCTTTGATTTTGGATATATTTTTCAACAATCTCTTGCGAAACTTGAAGTAGTGATTGTTTTTTTGAGAAATTACATAAAAAATAAATAAGTCACTACTTATAAATACTCTACCAAATGGCAGGTGTTGCGTACTTTGTTGAACTATTACCATTCAACTGTTCCGACCTCAACTCGACAATGATATAAAGGCTTTTTAAGTACATATCACAAGGCTTTTCTTACTCTGACCTAACTTAAACATGTACGATAGAGCAACGGTCTGTTGCGTCAACCGAAGGTATCATGACCTAAATATCGTAGTTGCTATTTCTAACAACTTAGTCTGGTAAACCATTTAACAGAAGCCACAGACCTTTATGGTCTGTGGTAGTTCACTATATTTCATATTCTATTATTTTTGACACTTCAATAGCTAAAACTCGTTTACGAATAAATTAACGATAGCATAAGGCTCGTATCAAAACATATGCTTATTATAGCACATTATTCAAATTTAACAACAATAATTTTTACATTTGTGCTGTCCATCCTACATCTAAAGAAGTGAGCTTTTTGCACATTTTTATAAATATAAAAACAGTCGCCAAAATTCGTGATTGCACGAAAACTTAGCGACTGTTATTTATGTATTCTTATAAAAATTCAATTCTTAAGCTAATGCAGCAAGCTCTTTTCCAAGATTTTTACAACTTGCAACAGCTTCATCATCTGGTGCATCATTGCAAATAACGCCTGCTCCTGTTACAATCTCTGCTCCTGCTGCTTTCATACGTTCTTCCCAGTCACGCATCCACTGACCGTCACCCCAGCCGTATGAACCAAATAAACCAATCTTCTTACCTGACACAAAAGCTTCAAGCTCTGTAACAAATGGCTCCATCTCTGCTTCTTCTAACACTTCAGCTCCCATTGCAGGACAACCAAGTGCAAATACTGTATCTTCTTTTAAGCTATCAACTGATGCTGCATCTACTGATATAACTTCAGCTTCTTTTCCAGCTTCCTTAATTCCTTCTCCTACGGCTTCTGCCATTGCCTGTGTATTACCTGACTGTGACCAATATACTACTGTTACCTTATCCATATTTATACCTCCAGACTTTCTTTTTGCATATCATATACAACAAAAAGACATATCAACTTTTATAAGTTAGTTATTTCTAACTTAAGTTAATCATATAAAACTTTTTATCTAAAGTCAATATAGATAAGTGATTGGTTTTCTCATTAAAACAGATATTTGCAATCTACTTTTTGACTTGCTTATTATATTTAAAATATATAATTATCTTCCTTAACTCTTTTTGAATAATTTTATTTTTATATTACACTTGTTTTTTATTAATTAAATACAGAAGAATTTTTATAATTACAATTTGTTGCAAACGAATCGTCAGTAAACATACAACCTTTTTTCCATTCATCTCTACCATATTTTGTTATTAAACAATTTTCAAAGCTACAATTATCAACAAAGCTATCTATATTTGAAATAAATCCAAAAACATCGTCATATAAATGACTAACACCACAATCTATCAACGAAGAATTAATCAACTCAAATCTTCCTATAGATGAAACATCCTCAGAATAAAAAACACTACCCTTCTTAACCCAATAATAGTCGTCATCATAATCTATATTGCACTTTTTAAATAAACAACTATCAACAACAACTAAATTAATATCATCAAAAAAAAGAGTTCTATTTAAAAAATTTTCAAATCGACAATTACTTAACATTACTTCTTTACAAGAATTAAAGAAAATAGCATTTTTATATCCACCAATAAAAGTACAATTTTCTAAACTTACTTTTTCTTTATCTTTAAAAACAAGTTTATAATCATCGGCATGGATAATTGCTCCAATTATCTTTATATAAGGAGTATTTATTTTGTTAATTTGTTCAAGCACCTGCACTGTAACATCATTTTCATAAGTAGGTTGAAAAATTGTCATATGTCCGTTACTCATTATACATTTTTTAGAAATCAAGTACATATAATCACTAAAAACACTATCTGGAATTGTATCTACCTTTATCTCATAAGCATCTACATACTTAGTTTCACTCATACTTATAATTGCACTTGCCATTGTAGCAATATATTTTAATTCATTTTTTGTAATCTCTAATGCTTCACAAAATTGTACTACTAATGTAAGTTGTTCAACTTCCTGTTTTTTTACACATGTAATAATCAATGCGTCTAGTACCCAACGATATTTAATACTTAACTCTTCTGTATATTCTCTGCCACCTTCTATCTTATTAATTACTGGTTCAATTCCAGAAAATATATTTTGAAGCATATCAACCGTAGAATTATCCATCTTAATCCCTCCTTCTTTCTTGTATTCTTCAATCATTGCAATGTTTCTAATATATCTATTTCATCCTTTAGTTATATAATATCATTCCATATAGACAAACGTATGTCCGTCCTAAAATATTTTTCAAAAACTTATTGTGGAAAACTATCAAAAAGACATAATGCTCCCCACCCCGTAACCCCATTAGGATTGTTCAGCTCATACTGTGGCAACTGCCTAGCTCCACTTATTAGATATGCTTTCAGCTTCTCTCCATAAAGGTATATATCATTTTTTCTTACAATCCCCCATTCCATAAGAAGTGCTGAACTTCCCGTCACAAATGGCGTTGCAAATGACGTTCCTGTAACACTTCGAGTTGTACTAAGCCTAACTGCTACTCCGGGTGCTATAATCTCAGGTTTTGCAACGATATCTGCCCCAATGTCTGACACATATCCTCTCCCCGAAAATGAAGCAGGTGCGAGCGTTCCTGCATTATAAGCCCCCACTGATACAGCTTTAGTCGCTGTAGATGGTATTGTAAATGTCAATTCACTGTCAGGTATTAAAAATCCCGTACTATTATTTAGCTCACTAATTGACGGAAGCCAAATATCATATCGCCCATTAATAATCTTTTTAGGAATAAATCGCAAACTCCAAATTCCAGATTGTATATATCCACCTTCCCTTTGCGGTATCATATCAATATATATTTCTTGCCTTGTAGAAAATGGCTTTGGCTCACCGTAAAATGTAAGCAGAGTTGTATTTAATATATTAACTCTATTTACAACATTATATCTGTTTATTATTCCCAAATTGACACCATTTGGTGCTATTATCTGTATATCAAAGTCGTCCCAATAAGCTTTCCATATCTGCATATTAAGACTAGACTCATACTCACCTACAGCTAGTTCAACTATATTTTCTCCATTTTCTTTCACATAACCACTAGCATGAGTTGCACCTAGCCCTTCGTTACCCGTCCCAATACAAATAGAACATTTCCAACTTCCTGCAATATCATTTATGAACTGTTCAAGTATTCCACTTCCCGTATGGTCGCCATAATTATTGCCAAAGCTTATATTGATTGCAACTGGTTTTTGATACATTTGCGCTTTGTTAATCACATAGTCTAATGCTTCCATAAGCTTTGTTGTTCGTGGAAATGAATTAGGTGATGGTACTGCCATTTTTACAATAATTATATCTGACAGTGGCGCAACGCCATCACTCCCACAAGCAATAACTGCCACATCTGTCCCATGACCAACTACATCTACCCCTATTGGTGAGCCTATATTTACAGAAGCATTATTATTTACACCAAGATAATTATTAATGTCTTCCTGTGACCATTCTGAATTAAGTGTCTGGTCTAATATGTTTAATATTCTTGTCGAACCGTCTTTATTTCTAAACTGCATACTTGTTATATCAATTCCCGTATCAATTACAGCTACAATAACCCCCTCTCCCATAAGTCCATACAAAGAATTAACATTCGTCACCGTATTAATACACGACTGTGACTTACTGTATGCTAACTGAAAATACATTTGTTTAGGCTTTTCAACAAACTCTATATCAGGTTCAGAAGCTATCAATTCCACATATTGTTGTGGTGTGTGAATTATTGCATAATTATTAATCAATTTTTTTACTGTGATATTGTTATCTTGAATTGTATATTTTGTTAAAATATTTTCAATATCTCCCGTATAACGAACAATAATCTCCCAAATCTTTAGTACATCATTGTATCCTGTACTAAGACTGGGAGATTTTTCTCTTTCTGCCTCACTAACATTAAGGCTTATGTTTAAAAGATTTTCAATTTTTTCATTCATAAATACGCCATGAAATAGTTGTTTTTATATTATATGCAGCATAACTTATTCTACAACATGACCATTCACAACATTCCAAGTTCCATACTGATTACTTGCTAATCCATTGTAGCTAAAATCTACTATACCATTCGTAATTTTCCACCAACCGTACTCATTTTCGGCTAATCCATTATAATTAAAATCTACTGTGCCATTTGTTAGTTTCCACCAACCGTACTCATTTTCTGCCATTCCATTATAGTTGAAATCTACTGTACCGTTTGTTAGCTTCCACCAACCGTATTCATTTTCGGCTAATCCATTATAGTTGAAATCTACTGTACCGTTTGTAATTTTCCACCAGCCATACTCATTTTCGGCTAATCCATTATAGTTGAAATCTACTGTACCATTTGTTAGTTTCCACCAACCGTACTCATTTTCTGCTAATCCATTATAGTTGAAATCTACTGTACCGTTTGTGATTTTCCACCAACCGTACTCATTTTCTGCCATTCCATTATAACTTGTGTCAACAACTCCATTTATATAATAATTCCATACACCATTACTATCACAATTAAGACCATCTGGCATTACTCGGTCTTTTAACTCGTCACTTCCTGTAAGCACATTTAAAAGCCAATGTCCTGACGCACTCAAATCATCTGTTGTAAAGTCGGAAGTCTTATTACACCAATTATTAATTATTGCTGAAGTTTCTGACTTATTAGACAAACTCCACATACAATAGCTTATATTATATTTGTTCATTATATCAATCCACTGTTGTGACTGGTAATAATCAATTCCACCATTTCCAGAAGAATCACATATTCCATACTCTGTTACAAATATAGGCAATCCATTATTTAACGCACTTTCCATAGTATCTCTAAGATAATCTGTATGTGTTGCTGCATAAAAATGGAGTGAATACATTATATTAGAATATCCCGTAATAGGATTAGCTGCTGCCTCATTTACATACTGTGACCAATTCGGTGTTCCAACAATAATGATAGCATTTTCATCATTTGCACGAATTATAGGTATAATCTGCTCTGCATAAGACTTTATATCAGACCAACTTGTTCCACCATTAGGCTCATTACATATTTCATATAAGACATTTTCATGGTCTGCAAACTCTGCTGACATTTCATTAAAAAATTGTTTTGCCTGCTCTATGTAAATATTAGGATTATTATCTGATAAAATATGCCAATCTACTATAACATACATATTATTTTCTGTAGCATATCTTACGCCATCTCTGATAAGGTTCTTAAGTTCTTCCTGATTGCCACCTGTACAATATCCATTATACTCAGACGTGTACATAGCAAGTCTTATAACGTTTGCACCAAACTGATTGTGAAGCTGTCTAAAACAATCTTCATTCACATACTCAGGAAACCAGTTAATCCCATGCGTACTAATTCCCTTCAACTGAATATTATTACCTGAGCTATCCGTAATAGTATTCCCATTTACAAAAAGCCTGCCATAATAACCATTAGTGTCAGCTTTAACAATATTAGAATTATTATTTAAACACACAATACATACTGCCAAAAAAATAATTCCAAACAAATTCCTAAAAAAATGTTTTTTCATACTAACACTCCCTTCTTAAATTAAAACCTTAAAATTAAAAATTCGAAACCTTAAACACTACCAACATTTTACACCTATTCCCCCACAAAGTCCACATTTTCACTCTCCTAAATCCCCTTTCCACCAAACAAGAAAGTCCCAAAATAATTATCTCTTGCAAATAATAACCTTACCTTGCACCATTACACCCCCACCATAAGATATCAAGAATATATAAAATAAACACAACCAATTATTAATTTTAATATACATATTTTTATCACATCTAAAATTTCTTGCAAACCCCAATAGGATTAATTTACAAAGGGAGGAAGAAACAACCTACCGTAAGATAGCCGTAGTATATAAACAATAAATGCACCATTAAAAAAACAACCAGCCATATTTGTATGACAGTAGCGAACATACTTGTTCGATAATGGCATACAAATATAGCTGATTGTTCTTTTTACTGGTGTGTGTTCGTTTATATACTACGGCTATCCTCACAACCAAAAATCAAGTCTTCTTAGTAAATTCAATCCTACACTTAGGACACTTAATACTAATATTTCCCTTTCCTCTAGGAACTCTAATCTTTTGCGAGCAATTAGGACACTTAAATATAACATGTGTCTTTCTATCCTTCATACGAAATTTAAAATTATTAAACTTACCAATAACTTTATATTTCACCTTAAGATACGCTTCATTCTCACTATACCTTCTTGAAATATTTCTAGAAAAAGCTCGATAATAAGCATATATAATTCCTGCAAGTGCTACCATATAAAGCACGCCACTATGAACAAATAAAGTTATAATCAACAATGCAAAAGTTATATACATAATCAATCTTGACAATTGGTCCATTCCATATCTGCCATACATAAACCTTGCAATCTTATCCTTAAAATTTCCCATATCTTTCTACAGCGAATACTCGCAACCTTTCTAAATGCTTATATTTACTGTATCATACTTGTAGTTAAAATCAATTAAAATTATATAAAAAATTTGTGATATCTTTAAAGCATAAATAAATAAAAACAAGATCCACTTATTGTTCACTATTTGTATAACGCATTATATAACTTCAAGAACTTCTCATCTCTTGCATTTGTCGCTTCTTTAGCTTTGCCATTTGAATAATCATAGAAGCCTTTTTCGCTCTTAACACCATATTCTCCTGCTTCAAAATGCTCCTTAAGAAGCTTTGGTGGCTCTTTAGCTGCACATAAATCTTGTACTAAGTATTCGCTTATATGATAAAATGTATCAAGACCGCCAAAGTCAGAAACCTCTAAAGGGCCAAGACAAGCATATCTAAAGCCAAGACCGTACTTCATTACATCGTCAATCCCTTCTGCTGAAATAACACCTTTATCCACAAGGTCAAGAGCTTCTCTAAGTATAGCAAACTGTAATCTATTTGCCGCAAAACCAGCTACATCTTTATTAACAATAACTGGCTTCTTCTCAATAACTAGACTCAAATCGTATACCTGTTTAGCAACTTCATCACTTGTTGCATCGCCCTTTATAATCTCAATAAGTGGTACAAGATGTGGTGGATTAAACCAGTGCATACCCATAAATCTTTCTGGCTTTTTAACCGACTTTGCAATTTCATTAATAGAAAGTCCTGATGTATTAGTTGTAATTATAGTGTCATCTTTTACTATTTCAGATAACTGCTTATAAAATTCATGCTTAACGTTAATATTTTCAACAATATTTTCGGCTATAAAGTCACAGTCCTTAAAACAATCCATTGATGTTGTAAATGATAACGCACTAAGTAACTTATCAGCTTCTTTTTGTGTCATATTGTTAGTATCAACTAACGTCTTTACATTATTATTAATATTTTCTTCTGCCTTTTTTAAGGTTTCTTCTCTATGGTTGTAAAGAACAACATTGTCAAAATACTTTGCATAAATCTGCGCCATAGACGAACCCATTGTTCCTGCTCCGACTATTACTATTTTTTTAATTTCCATAAATATTCAACCTTTCTATTTCAATACTTAATAATATCTCAATTCAACAAATAGCTTTCCATACTCTTACTTATTACGTCAAACAATAAGTAGAATAAATTTCACTTAAACTTATTCTGTCATATAAACTTCTCCATCAAGGTCTTTCCAATAGAACTTGTCTTCTAATATGATATAGCTATGTGCGCTATTTTCTTTAGGAATAGACACTGAACCGGGATTAATATATGTATAATCATCTCTTTTTTCACACTTAGGAATATGTGTATGACCACAGACAAGATAATCACCTTGCTTTACGGCTGGCATATTCTTGTCATCAAGCTTGTGACCATGAACAAATACAAGACTCTTATCATTAACATACATACACGCCTGTTCACACAATACATTAAAATCAAGCACCATCTGGTCAACTTCTGTATCACAGTTACCTCTTACGCACATAATTTCATTTTTTAATGGATTAAGCATTGCAATTACTTCTTTTGGTGCATAATCCTTTGGCAAATCATTTCTAGGGCCATGATATAAAATATCACCCAAAAGCACAAGCTTATCTGGCTTTTCTAGCTCATATCTTTCTAATAACTTTTTGCAATAATAAGCCGAACCATGAATATCTGATGCTATCATAATTTTTTTCATAAATTGTACCTTCTTCCATTTTGAATATAAATTTATAATACACCTTTTCTTTTAATATTTCCAACAAAACCTAACAAATAATATGTAAGAATTATATTAACTGGCAATTGTACAAGATTTTTTATCATTCTTGATACAAAATAAAAATTAAAGCCTTTTCCATAAAGCATTGAAACCCAGCAAGTCCCCAAAAGACCATTTACAAGACAATTAACAATAGTCATTGCAATAACACATCTTACTAAAAATCTCACATCAAGTTCACTTCGCTTACAAAGAATATATATCTGTACTGCGATATACACAACCATAACTGCTGTAATAGCCCAATAACCTAGATGTATTGTTGTAAATTTTTTGTCTGTATACATAGAAAGTCCGCTAATAAAACAACCAATAGTAACACATATAAGTGGAATAGTGTGTCTTGCCCATATATTCATCACAAGTGCTATAGCAAGCACTACAAACATGATTATTGAAATAATAGCTGCATTTTGACACAACTTTATATTTGAAGCTATATTAAATGCACTTCCTGTAGCTATAAGCTCATTAGACTGCTTATCAACTACTGTTGCAAATGGCATTGTAAACCATATGATAATACCAACGACTGATATTACAGTTGTAAATATTCTTAAAATATTAGCCTTTGTCTTTCCAAATGATATAACATCTCTTGAAAAGCCATGTTTTTTTTCAGTTACATTACTTTCTTTTCTTTTTGGAAATCTGTTGTAAAATGCTGTTCCATATATAAGCCCAGAAAGCATAGCACTTATAGTAAAGCCCGGAAAATATGCACCCGTTGGTTTAATTACATATTGCACGATATCACCAATACCGCCACAAATCATACCAACGATAGGGCCAAACAACGCTCCTGTTACAACATTTGCAAGAAATGATATTGAAATTCTTAAGGACTGTGTTACAGTAATTGACAAAAATACTGCCATAACTGTATGAACAGCAACAAGAAGTGCAGCAGTTACTACTGACTTGAGATTTCTAAATTCTTTTGCAGAATTTGTGAAACTTTTGATAAAAACATTCATAAAAAAATACCTCCTTTGCAGATACTCGAGCTCTACATAAGAGGTATAATTATTGAATTATCCGATATGTAGCAGCGGGATGCGAACTATGTACCGCAAGAAAACTTTTCGTCCAAATGACAACTCCCTGTTCATTTAGCACTTAACGCACATAACTCTACTCTGCTTTTAATTAATTGTATTAGTTATATTTATTATATAACTTGTCACAGATTATACTGTATACAATCACATTTGTAAATAACAATATTGTACTTTTTTAAATACCTTTTAAAATTAAATATTCTCCTTTTCATTTTCCTGCTTTTCTTCTTGTTCTTCGCTGACTTCTTCATCATCGTCTTTCGCAATAATATCTTCAAAGTCGTCATCATCATCTACATAAAAATTAACAGGTATAATCTCGATATTACTTAACACAGCCTTTCCAATAACATAAACTGTGTGTATTCCTTCTTCATCAACATTGTCAACAAGATTTTTAACACCGCTTAATGTCTTTTCAATATCACTTGTTGCATTAACACCCTCTGGAAGAATAATTGTAACATTACTTGCTTTACTTGTGAAATTAATATATACATCTTTTTCAAATACTGCAAGTCCTAAATCAATTACAGTTTTTGAACCAATAGCTTTAACTTCACAGCCTGTAAATTCTTCATCTTCTATTTCTACAATCTTCTTGTCAAAAATAGAATTATACTTCTTAACTTCTGCGTCTATGCTATCATTTTCTTCCTGAATAAACTGCTTCTTTACATTCTTATACTTATTGTAGCCCACTTTACCTGCTACTGCAATAGCACCTATTCCTGCTATTGTTTTCATTAATTTTTTTGCCATAATAACAATCCTGCTACCAAAATCATATACAAGTATGTATATGTTAGATTACTTATTTATAAATTCTTATTTATAAGTATTCATCTAAATAGCTTTTCCTTTCCTAATATTTTATAATTTAATATCTAATTTTTAATTTATATAATTTATTAAAAAGTCAATCAAATATTCACAATTGTATTTTCTTACTAATAACATTATTACTACTAATCCTTTTTATCAAAAGTAACTTAAATGTGAATATACTTAATTATAACTTACAATCAGCGAGAATATACACAACCACAATAATTTTGTCTATACAAATTATATTCCTTTGATAGTTGTATTGACCTTTTGTAACCTTCTTTTTTCTTAAAATCAGATAAAAGATACTCAACTCCATATTCGCTAGAAAGCTTTAAACCTATTTCATTAAGTTTAACACTGTTCTTTAAAGGACTTATTGTAAGTGTTGTTGTAAAATAGTCAAAATCACCTAAAGCGGCTCTTTTAGCTGTTTCTCTTAATCTTAACTCATAACAGATAAAACAGCGTTCTCCACCCTCTTTGCAAGTTTCATAACCCTTTACAGCATCATAAAATACTTTCGTATCATAATCACCCTCAATAAATGAAACCTTATGCTTTGCAGGAAATTCTTTTATAAACCTTTGCTGTTCTGCCACTCTCTTTTTATATTCTTCTTCCATTGAAATATTAGGATTATAGTAAAATACTGTTATTTCAAAATACTGTGACAGATATTCAATTACATAACTGCTACAAGGAGCGCAACAACTGTGAAGTAATAGCTTAGGAACTACTCCATCTTTTTGAAATAATTGTATCTTTTTTTCTAATTCTTTTTGAAAATTTCTCTGTTCAAATGGAACTGCCATATATAATCTCCATTCTAAATTACATTTTCCCTATGCAACAATTTCTGCAAGTGCTTCAAAAAGCTTATCCATCTGTTCTTTTGTACCAATTGTAATTCGTAAATAATTATCAATAATCGGCTTATTAAAGTATCTTACATAAATGTTTCTTTTCTTTAATTCTTTAAATATCTTTGAAGCTGGCACACTTTTATGTGTTGCAAATATAAAGTTTGCTTTTGAGTCTGGGAATGAAAAACCTAATTCCCCAAGCTTTTCTTCACTATACTGTCTTGTGTTTATAATTTCATTAACACACTTTTCAAAATATTCTTTATCTTTTACAGCTTCAACTCCATAAGCAAGAGAAGTTGCGTTCATAGTATATGAATTAAATGAATACTTAACGTCATTAAGTGCTTTAATTAATGCCTTATTACCAAAAGCATATCCAATTCTCATACCTGCCATAGAACGTGACTTTGAAAACGTCTGTACTACGAGTACATTTTCATACTTATTAACAAACTCAAGCGCAGACTTTCCACCAAAGTCAATATATGCTTCATCAATAATTACAACAACATCTTGATTGTGCTTAATTATATCTTCAACCTTATCAAGCTCCATATAAAGCGCTGTAGGTGCATTAGGATTAGGAAATATTACACCGCCATTTTCCTTGTAATAATCTTCTGGCTTAATCTTAAAATCACTGTCAAGTTCAGGTGTTTCATAAGGTATTCTATACAAGTCTGCCCATACACTGTAAAATGAATATGTTATATTTGGAAATAGTATTGGCTTTTTAGAATTAAAAAATGTAAGAAAACACATTGAAATAACATCATCAGAACCAACTCCAACAAATACTTGCTCTTTATCCATTCCATAATAATCTGCAATTGCATTAACAAGGTCAGAAGCTTCTGGGTCAGGATAAAGTCTTAACCTATCCATATTAAATCTGTTAGCTGCCTCTAACGCCTTTGGTGTAGGGGGGTATGGATTTTCATTTGTGTTAAGCTTAATTACGTTATCTTGCTTTGGCTGTTCTCCCGGAACATAAGGTTCAACTTTTCTTATATTATTTTCCCATTCTCTCATCGTTTAATTCCACCGTCCTTAATATTTACTGTATTACACTAACGTATATTATACTTAATATTAAAAATATAATCAATACTTTTTATTCTTAAACACACCAACTCTAAAAGGCACATAGTATACAACTTCATAATCTTCACTATCAAGATATGTATTGACATTATACTCCGTAGTCGCCACTCTTAAATCAAGTACTGTATACTCCGTTTCACTTTCTTTATCAGTATAATACAATTCGTAAAGTACATCCCTATTAGAAAGTGCAGGACATAAAAATGTTGTTGCAGTAACAGAAGCATTTTCTGGAACTGAACTTACCGCTTCATCAAGCACCTTGTATATAGACCTTTCATATTTGTCAGAATAATAATTATAATACTTCTCCACTTTTCCTGATACAAGCGTTATAAAAAACAATGATGAAGCTACTGTCACCATTGGTATTATACGGCTTCTAAGCTTTATATCAATATCGGCCACATTTCTTACTGAAAGATAAAAAAGCAATGCTCCCGAACCAAATACATATTGAAAATATATACTGTGAAAATACTGATAATCTGACATAAGATTAAAAAGCACATACGGAATAAAAAATATAAATCTATACCACTTTTTTGAAAACAATGGCATAAAACAAAGTGGCGCAAGTGTCTGTATGATAAATTCTATTTTTTCCTGCTGCATTATCTGTGTAAGTATATAGGCAGGATTGGTAATAACTGTTCGTATTATACCAACCATACTCCCACCGCCACCATATATCATATTGTCAAATCTATATGACATCACACCTTCACCGATTTTAGAAAGAAGCTCTGTTGTAAATATAAAATATAAACCCGATATTACTATAATAAATATACTTTTTTTATACATTTTCTTATAAAATAAAGTATATAATCCAATACAAACTGCATATACTGCTGCATCTTCTTTTACACCAAGCAAAAATACAGTACTTATTATAATTCCAATCCAACTTTCCTTTTCACAGTAATAAAGCAAAGTAAAAATACAAAGTGGCAGAAAAATATTTTCATGTATATCATAAAAACAACCACCACTTACAACGGGATATAATAAATAAGCTATACAAAAAAGAGCTGTTTCAAACCTTGAAAGCTTTAAATGCCTACAAATTCCCGCAAGTGGAAAAACGGCAAGTCCTATAACTAAAGCCTGCGCAAATTGAAGTGTAGCCGCCGATTTATACAACATATACAAAGGCAATATACAATAAAATATTGGTGAAATATGAACACAAAAATGCGAAAGCAGCACATCACGTTCGCTTGTTGTTTTCATTGACAAATCACTACTCATATAGTGAAACATTTGCGAAAAAAGTCCCAAATCAAAATTAGGTGAAGAATATGTAAGATACTTTAACACAAGACTTCCACCTATAACACCTACAAATGTAACAAAGCCTATCGCAAGTATTAGCTTATATGTGACACTGTGTATTTTAATAAGCTGTGTATTAACACCCTCAAAACAATAAGCTACACTAAACACCATAAGCCCTGCAACTAACAGACAATAAAATGTATTATCATACTGTGCTGTTATTATAATACTATAGAAAAATGTTACTACAAAAAGCATAACTTTTTCAAGCATTGGCTTTTTTAGTTTCATGTATACAGCATACAAAATCACAGCAAGTCCTATTATGCAAATAATATCAAATAAATAATTAACTTGCCCTGTAAAGTTCAAATTATCTACCGTATACCCTTGCTTAATATTAATAAAAAATGTCTGCACAACACTAACAAAACACCACGCCATAACTATACTTATAACGCAGTGTCTTAACGAAAACCCATTCTTCAATTTAAAAAACAACTTTCCAATTCCACCAAACACCATAAAACTCCAACTCTCACCATCAACATCTCATACTCTGCCCCACTATATAAATCAAATACACCATCAAAAAACAATTAACTATATTTGTATGACAGTAGCGAACACTCTTGTTCCATAATACCATACAAACATAGTTAATTCTACTTTTATTGATATATATTCATAAAGTACCACCACCACTCTCACCAAAAAAGCTTTCACATTTTACCCAAGTCACCAACGTAAATGGAAGATAGCAGTACTATATAAATTAAATGCACCATTAAAAGAACAGACAGCTATATTTGTATGACAGTAGCGAACACCCTTGTTCGATAATGGCATACAGATATAGTTGGTTGTACTTTTACTGGTGTGTGTATTTATATAGTACTGCTATCTTCCCCACCAAAGCAAAATATGAAAGCCTTATATCCCCCTTATAAAGTCCCCTAAAAATGTTAGTGCTGCCCCTGTATCGGACTGTTCTACTGTACATTTTGCAAAACTTAAATAAGAAGCATCCGTATCAAAACAATACTTACTAATAAGACGTTTTCTAATCTCAGCTTCATAATTCTTAAGGAAATACGAAACTGGTCCACCAAGAACAATATCACCGTCACACATTATATAGAGATTGTTAATTCCTGTAGTAAGATTATCAAGATATTCATCAAATACCTTTGCAAATCCTTCATCACCATTTTTAAGACGGCAAAAAAATTCTACAAGAGATACGTCTAATTCTTCTGATAACTTTTTCGCTGAAACATAAGCTTCAAAACAACCCAACTTACCACAAGTACACAACTTGCCATTAGGATGAAGTGTCATGTGACCAAATTCACCATAGCGGTTATGCTTTCCCTGCATAATACGTTCATTAGAAATATAAGAACCACCTACACCCGTATTAAGCATAAGATACAACTTGCCATCTTCACTTGAAGTCATAAGGTGCTTGTTAAATTCTTCTATTGTAATATTCTTATTATCCTTGCTTTCTCTACCAAACCAGTATTCAGCATAAGAATTTGCCTTTGCGTCATTCATTGCAATACACTTATAAGGTATTCTTGAAGTTATTGCACTTACTGGATAATTGCGAATCCCCATTGTCGGAGCTGATACAATAATTTCATTATTCATATCAAATATACCGGGAACTGTTATGCCAACTCCAAGTATATCTTCGCTATCGACATTATTTCTTACAACAACATCATCTACAAGCTTTACAATAGTGTCAATATATTCATCATTATCAGAAAAATCAACACTTGCTTTTTCTGAGCAGATAATATTACCCTTTAGATTAACTAATGCTACTTTTATATCAGAAATAGATAAATTAACACTAATTGCACACTTAGACATTCCACGAACTATAATAGCCTGTGCTTTTCTTCCACCTGTAGACTCAAAATTACCTTCAAATTCAATAAGCCCATCATTTGTAAGTAACTTAAGATTTTGGTTTACTGTTGGAAGCGATAACTGTAAAATATCAGCAATTTCTTGTCTTGATATCTTATCAGTATAATGAATAAGTCTAAATATTCTATTTTTATTAAGTCTTTTTACATCGGTTGTAGTTATCTTTTCTGCTGTAATCATTAATTAACCCTACCTTATTTATTTTTTAATACTTCAGTGAACGATATCGTAAATCTTAAAATAAAAGTATTATATAAACAACCAAAAAAAGCACAATCAGCTATATTTTATGTCTTAACAAAACAAACACGTTTACTGTAAGCCATAAATATAGCCGAATGTTCTTTTTAATAACGCATTAGTTTATATAATACTTTTTAATTTTACTAAAGTCTTTAACAATGCAAAATACAAAAATTAAACTATATGATATTATTCACCAAACACAGCCTTATAATCCTTTTGGAACTTTTCAATACCTGCATCTGTTAATGGGTGATGTACCATTTGCTCTATAACCTTATATGGAACTGTTGCTATATCTGCTCCTGCTAATGCGCAGTCAGTAATATGTATTGGATTTCTAACACTTGCACAAATAATCTCTGTCTGTATATCATAGTTACTAAATATATCAACAATTGTATTGATAAGGTCAATCCCTGGCTGTGATATATCATCTAATCTTCCAAGGAATGGTGACACATAAGCTGCACCTGCTCTTGCTGCAAGAAGTGCTTGATTAGCTGAGAATATTAAAGTTACATTTACCTTAATTCCTTCTGATGAAAGTACTTTAGTAGCCTTAAGGCCTTCAACTGTCATAGGAATTTTAACAACCATATTAGGGTGTATTGCTGCAATCTGTCTTCCTTCTTCAATCATACCTTCTGCATCAACTGTAGTTGCCTTAACTTCACCACTTATTGGGCCATCAACTATTTGAGTAATTTCTTTGATTACTTCCTTAAAATCTCTACCTTCTTTAGCAATAAGTGATGGGTTAGTTGTAACACCACATATAACCCCCATGTCATTAGCCTTCTTAATATCCTCTACATTAGCTGTGTCAATAAAAAACTTCATTTTAAAAAATCTCCTTTCACTACACTGAAATTAAAATTATTACTGCTATCTTAATTTATCAGAAAAAACTTTTTCTTCTGATATAAGCAAACCGTTATTTTTAAATGTATGTAATTTACTTAAATAGCATTATTATCTACAAATACATAACCTATAGACAATTAATAAATTCTTACTTATTATATAATACGTTTTATAATATATCAGTAAATATATAATTTTTTCACAAATGTACTTTTTACGATACTATTCTCTTGCAATCTCGTAAAATACTGGCTTTAATGCTGGGTATATTTTCTTAAATTGATTATACTTGTATTCGTATCTCTGTGCAATAGCTTTATCAGGTTCTATTGTATCTACTACTTTAACAATCGTATCGACAGCTTCGGACACATCTTCAAATCTTTTAGTTCCAACTGCTGCAAGCATAGCTGCTCCAAGTGATGGGCCTTCTTCCTTTTCAAGGATATCTACCTTGACATTAAGTACATTAGCAATTATTTTTCTCCAAAGTGGACTCTTAGCTCCGCCACCACATATCTTAGTTCTATCAATCTTAATACCTAGTGATTTTGCAACTTCAAAGGAGTCCCTTATAGCAAATGCAACGCCTTCTAAAACAGCTTGTGTCATATCTGACCTAGTTGTATCCATTGTCATTCCTATAAATGAAGCTCTTGCAAGCGGATTGTTATGTGGTGAACGCTCACCCATAAGATAAGGCAGATAAAATACTTTGTTATTTCCAAGCTTATCATCTGTAATTTCTGCCTGTTCTTTTTGGTAGTCCTTATCTTTTATTATATCATCTAACCACCACTTATTACAAGAGGCAGCACTAAGCATACAACCCATTAGATGATAATATCCATCAGCATGAGCAAAAGAATGAAGCGCATTGTTATCATCAACACTGAAATTCTTACTTGCTATAAATATTGTTCCACTCGTTCCAAGTGAAATATTACATTTTCCATCACCAACTGTACCAGTTCCAACGGCTGCTGCCGCATTATCCCCTGCACCTGCAATAACTTTTACACTTGTTGAAAGTCCAAGTTCACTGGCTGCTTGCTTTGTAAGATTACCTACACATTCATAACTTTCATAGACTTTTGCCATCTGCTCTTTTTTTATTCCAACAAGCTCAAGCATTTCTTCTGACCAACATCTATTTTTTACATCAAATAGTAACATTCCCGAAGCATCTGATACATCTGTACAAAACTCTCCACTTAACCTATATGCAAGGTAATCTTTGGGAAGCATTATCTTTGATATCTTCTTAAAATTATCAGGCTCATTTTCTTTTAACCAAAGTATCTTAGGTGCTGTAAAACCCGCAAATGCTATATTTGCAGTATTATTTGTCAACTTATCCTTTCCATATTCATTGTTAAGAAAATCACATTCTTTAGTAGTTCTTCCATCATTCCAAAGAATTGCTGGTCTTATTACATTATCATTTTCATCTAATATAACAAGTCCGTGCATTTGACCACCAAAACTTATTCCTGCCACCTTAGAGCTATCTATATTTGATATAAGTTCTTTAATTCCCTCTACCGTTTTTTCATACCAGTCCGTAGGATTTTGCTCTGACCAGCCAGGCTTTGGAAAAGATATTGGATACTCTTTTGTTACTGTATTTACAATATTTCCGTCATCGTCCATCAATAAAAGCTTTACTGACGATGTTCCCAAATCGACTCCTATATAATACATTTCTTATCCTTTCCTAATATATAATTAGTAAAATAAACTTTCACAATCCACTTTGCTACTTTCAAGCTCTTGTGCAAGCACAGAATTCAACGAAGTGCTTAATAAATAAAAGTTAGCAACTTATTTGATAGTCTTAAAATGGGTTCTCTGTCTTATATAACATTCCCTTAGGCTGATTAAATCCAATGTCTTCAACTCCAAGATACTTAAATACTTCAAACAACGCCTTGCCAAAATGACCAAATGCAACAGCACCATGATGTGGGAAATTATTTTCTATAAGAACGTGTCGATAGAAACGACCCATTTCTGGAATTGCAAATATACCAATTGCGCCAAATGACCTTGTAGCTACTGGAAGTACTTCTCCTTGTGCAACGTAAGCTTTAAGCTTTGCGTCTGCTGTTGTCTGTAATCTGAAAAATGTTATATCACCCGGAACAATATCACCCTCAAGCGTACCATTTGTAACTTCTTCTGGAAGTGAACGAGCCATAATCATTTGATTTTTCATTTCGTGGAAAGATAACTTACAAGCGGCTGTATTACCACAATGGAAGCCCATAAATGTATCCTTTAATGTATAATTAAACTTGCCTTCAATATCCTGCTTATAAAGGTCACTAGGAACTGAATTGTTAATATCAAGAAGTGTTACTACATCTTCACTTATAACTGTTCCAATAAATTCACTTAATGCTCCATAGATATCTACTTCACATGACACTGGAATACCTTTTGCTGTAAGTCTTGAATTAACATAACATGGCACAAAACCAAACTGAGTCTGAAAAGCTGGCCAGCACTTTCCTGCAATTGCAACATAATCTCTTGAACCTTTGTGAGCTTCTGCCCAGTCAAGTAAAGTAAGCTCATACTGCGCAAGCTTTGATAATATCTCTGGCTTTTTATTACCTGTTCCAAGTTCTTCTTCCATTTCTTTTACTACTGACGCAATTCTTTTATCACCTGCGTGATTATTGTAACTTTCAAAAAGGTCAAGTTCTGAATTTTCTTCAATCTCAACACCTAAGTTGTACAACTGCTTAATTGGTGCATTACAAGCAAGGAAATCTTGTGGACGAGGCCCAAATGATATAATCTTTAAGTTGTTAAGTCCAATAATCGTTCTAGCTACGGGTTCAAATTCATGTATCATATCTGCACATTCATCATAAGTTCCTACGGGATACTCAGGTATGTATGCTTTGATATTACGAAGCTTTAAGTTGTAACTTGCATTAAGCATACCGCAATATGCGTCACCTCTGCCTTGCACAAGATTATCACCCGTTTCTTCTGCTGCTGCAACAAACATTACAGGGCCATTAAAATATTTTGCAAGAAGTGTTTCGCTTGACTCTGGGCCAAAGTTTCCAAGATAAATTACAAGTGCATTACAACCTGCATTGTTAATATCTTCTAGTGCTTTTTTCATATCCTTTTCATTTTCAATACAGACGGGACATTCATAAATATCCCCATATTTTTTATTGTAGCTTGCTACTACATTATTTCTTCTTGTTTCTGAAAGTGACATTGGAAAACAATCTCTACTTACTGATACAATTCCTAATTTAAGTTGTGGTATATTATTTTTAATCATTTTACTTCTCCATTTCTTTAATTATTCAATCTACTTAACAATGCTATTACCATTATCACATTTTATAAAAATAAGCACTCCATCCTATCCTAAATACTAAAATCTTACGTTTTACTGCTTGATATTTATAATAAAAATATTAAACTTCTATATTTTTACCCTTAAGCCCTTCAAATGCGCCTGCTATATGTGCGTCTTTATGTGCTATAAGCCACTTGTTAGTCGCCATAAGCAACATGTCCTCACCTTCATCGCTTATAGGTGTAACTTCATAATTTGTTCCTTTTGGAAGTACAACTACACATTTAAAGCCACTACCATCTATCCCACATGGTGCATAGTGAAGTGTTGTAGCATACAGTTCAACACCTGTCCCCTTTGGCACGAAAAATGCTTCTACATTAGAAGTGTCATATGTATAATCTTTTTGTATATCTTGCTGTCTTCCAATAAGAAGAATTAAATCTGTAATTGCTATATCAATCTCTGAACTTCTGTGATATTCAAGTGCATTAAGTTTTTGATTGTGACCATTGCAGTAACCTATCTGAACTGGCATATCACCATATACACTTTTTGACATTTGCTTATATGTATCAAGTTCTTCAAGTACTTTATCTGATGGCACATATATAACGTCTTCTGGCAATGGTGTATTTTCCATTGCTTCTATCAATTCATTAGAATTTTTCAAATTAATTATTTTCCCGTATACATTAAAATCTTTTGAATTAACCTTTTTAATCTCCATTATTAATGACATATCCTTTCCTAATATTTTTCAATCCTATCTTTTATAAAATACATTATTAAAAGTTATTTGTATTTTAGCACTTATATATAACTTTTTCAAGATTTTTATTTCTTATTTTTTACATTTTACAATTAATCTTCCTAAATTATAATAGTATATAAACAACAAAAACACTCTATACACAAAATAATAATAACTATACATTTCTTATTATTATTTTGCATATAGAGTGTTTTAAATTAAGCTTTTATATAAATATAATGTAATTATTTAAAACTATTGGGTAATTAGTTTTTATTTTTAAATCAATCCCATAAGCTGTGGTATTCCTAATGACAATGCTGGTACAAATGTTACTAAAAGTAGTAATATAAATAACGCAATAAAGTAAGGAACTAACTTAGGTGTAACCTTTTCAATTGAAACATTTCCTATACCACAACCAACAAATAGAACTGAACCAACCGGAGGTGTTACATTTCCAAGACACATATTAAATATAAGCATTACACCGAACTGAATATCTGTCATTCCAAAGCTTTGTGCTATCGGTAAGAAGATTGGTGTAAATATTAATATAGCTGGTGTAATATCCATAAACATTCCAATTAACATAAGAATTACGTTCATCAATATGAAAATAACATATTTATTTGTTGAAATGCCTAACAATGCACTACTAATTGCAGCAGGCACTCCTGAATAAGCCATGATAAATGACATTGCAGAAGAAGCAGCTATAAGGAAAAGAATTACGCCTGATACCTTTGCTGAATTTTCCAAAATCTTGATAAAACTCTTAAAAGTAATACTCTTATAAATTATTGAAAGAACAAGACAATATAAAACTGCAATACCTGCTCCTTCTGTTGCTGTAAATATACCTGAAACAATACCACCAATAACTATGATAATAAGTAATAAAGATGGAATGGCATTCCAAACTGTCTTTGCTACACCTACTGATTTGTCACGACCTGTTGCTTTGATACCAAGTTTTTTTGCCAATATAAAAGCTATTACCATACAAACAAGTCCCATAAGAATACCCGGAAGATAGCCTGCCATAAATAATGTTGATATTGAAACACCACCTGCAACTGTTGAATACACGATAAAAGCTGATGTTGGTGGAATTAAAAGTCCTGTTGGTGCTGATACTATATTAGCCGATGCTGAAAATGCTGGGTCGTAGCCTTGCTCTTTTTCAATAGGACTGATACAACCACCAATGGCTGAAGCTGCTGCAACTGATGAACCTGATAATGCACCGAAAAGCATATTGCCAAGAATATTTGCTTGTGCAAGGTTTCCTGGAATTTTACCTACAAAAAGCTGTGCAAAGTCTACAAGTCTTTTTGCAATACCACCATTGTTCATAATATTTCCTGCTAAGATAAACAATGGAACAGCTAATAATGAAAAACTTTCTACACCTGTATTCATTTTCTGCATTGTAATAAACGTAATTTGGTCCCATGAAAGTGATGACATAGCAGTTACAATTGATGATACAACAATGCTTACTGAAATCGGAACACCTAAGAAAAGTAAAACTCCGAAAACAACAAATAATATAATAGTAGTTATTGCTATACTCATAAAAACCTCCTGTTAAATTATACTTAACGCTTATACTAATAAGCAAATTAATATTTTTCTAATATTGGTAATGATTTTTACTCAACTTTATTTCCTGTGATATCCTCATATAAGTTGATAATTTGTGCTATTGTTATAAATACTCCTGATATTGGAGTTATTGCGTATACTAAAGAACGTGGAATACCAAGAAGTGCTGAAAACTCTTGTCTTGCTGATACTGCAAGCATAAATCCACCGATTATAAATACAAATACTGCAAGTAAAAGAATAAGTATATCTATAAATGATACTAAAATCTTGTGCTTAACACCTGTTATCTTATCTTTTACAAGTGTAAGTGCCATATGGTCTCTTGTAAAAAATGCGTATGCCGCACCTATAAACGCAGTCCACATAAGTGAATATTTAACAAGTTCTTCTGTAAATGCCGCAGGGTTATTTAATATGTAACGTGTAAACACTTGCCATAATACAAGTATAGTCATAAATGAAAGTAATACTGAGCAAGCTATTGACAATACTTTATTCATTATATTTTTAACTGTTGCTAAAGTTTTTATCATGTCTAATTCCCCTTTCTTACTTTCTCAATTGTACTAAGTAGTTTATCTACTCCCGGATATTTATCTCTATAACTTTCAATCATATCTGCTGTTGCATCTCTAAATGCCTGCTTGTCTACATCGTATACAAATTCAACACCCATTTTCTTTGCTTCTTCAACAGCTTCGTCAATAGCTTCTTCCCACATCTCTTTATGTGCATTTGTTGCGTCTTTTGCACATTCTAATATTATCTTTTGGTCATCTGCTTCAATGTTATTCCAAACCTTTGCACTCATAACCATTACATCTGGTATCATTGCATGTTGGTCAACAGAATAAACTTTACACACTTCACCATGCTTACCAACTGTAAGTGCTGTTTCGTTGTTTTCTGTTCCTTCAATTATTCTTGTTGAAAGTGCTGTGTATACCTCACCATAAGACATAGCAACTGGTGTTCCGCCTAATGCTGTCATCATATCTGTTTGTGACTTCATATCTTGTACTCTTATCTTTATACCCTCAAGGTCTTTAGGAGTACGGATTGCTTTGTCCTTTGTGTAAAATGAACGTGCTCCTGATGTGTAATATGTCAATGTTACAAAACCGTCATCTTCTGTTGATAAGAAGAAATCTTGCATTTCGTCAGAGTCCATAATATTATAGAAATCTTGTGTATCGTCAAATATATATGGAAGTCCAAATGTGTTATATGCGTCATTGTATGTTGCAAGTCCCGGTGCTGAAACTTTAGTCATAGCAATAACACCAGCCTGTAACTGCTCTAAGTTTTCTGTTTCTGAACCTAATTGTCCATTTGGAAATATCTTTACTATAATTCTGCCATTTGTTTTTTCTTTTACTTCTTCTGCAAACTTTGTCATTGCAATATGTACTGTATGACTTTCTGATAATCCATGTGCTAATGTAAGTATCATTGGATTATCAGCTGTTGCATTTTTACTTGAAGTTGCGCCTTCATTAGCACCACATCCTGTCATTGTGAATACATTAACAATAACAAGTACACTCATAATAATTATTGCATTAAATCTTTTAAGCATAGTAACCTCCTTATCTACATTTACATTCCAATCATGTCAAATACCTCAAATGAAATCATTACTTGATGGTTTTGCTTTGGATTGTGATATTTTATCTGAACTGACTTTAAGCTTTGGCTGTAATACCAACCACACTCAGCCTTTTCATACTTACTTCTATGAAGAAAATGAGGTATTTCTTTGCCATCAAGTTCTACATAATATGGAGCTTTTTCTCTGTGAATTACATCAAGTTCCATGCTTTCAACTGTATTTTCATAATCACCTTCATATGTAAAATCAATATATGTTTTTGCTCCTGCTTTAACATCAATATTTGTTTTAAGATAATCACCATTTTTGTAATTATTTGTCTTTCCGTCATCATCATAAACTTCAAATGATGAGTCTACATCAGGTGCAAATATTATATGAAGCGAATTGACAACATCATTCATAAGGTTGTATATCTGATTTCCTGCCATTGGAATAATAGCACCACTTTTTATAAACATAGGAATTGTATCAATCTCAACGTACTTTTCTATTGTCTGACCGCAACTATACTCTTGTCTTGTGTTAAAATCATAAAATCTTACATTGTTATCTTGTGTCTTAGGTAAATAAACTTTTCTAGTCTTTGCACCTTTTTCAACAACATTTGCAATTAAAAGTGAGTCGCCCCACATAAAGTCAACACCTTCGTTATATGTATTTGTGTCATTTTGAAATGCCATAAACATAGGTGTCATAATTGGCAAGCCTCTTTTATGCGCTCTGTATTCAAGTGAATAAAGATATGGTGACATTCTATATCTTAACTTTATAGCCTCTGTAATATACTGCTTCATATCTGTGTACATCCACGGTTCTGTAACTGTGTTATCTGTATTTACTGAATGAATTGAAAATCTAGGCATAAATATTCCATTTTGAACCCATCTTACAAAAAGCTCTGGTTCTGGTGACTCGCCATAGAAACCACCTACGTCACTACCGTCATTTGCCACACCACAAAGTCCCATTCCAAGCATTGTTGCTATATTGTACTTAAGTGCGTCCCAACAAGTTAAATTATCACCGGTCCAAACTTGTGCATATCTTTGTATTCCTGCGTGACCTGACCTACACACTGAAAATGGTCTTACATCGGGATTGTATTCTTCAATAGCTTCATTAGACAATTGACACATGATATTACTCATTACTGGTTTAAGCTGTCCTATTGTACTTCCCTTGCCTTCAAAATATACTCTAGCATCTTTATCAACCATTGAGTCATATTCACAGTTGTCATTCCATACAGACTCGCAACCGTATTGCAACAATCCTTTTGTTAAATACTCTTTCCAATGCTTTCTTGTTTCTGCCTTTGTAAAGTCCACAAAAATTCCAGTTCCGCCCCACCATGTTCCTTTTCCCGGTTCATCTTTTACACTGTCATAAACAAACATGTCTTTCTTTTTCATATCTTCAAGATATGGATGAACAAGTAACATTCCCGGTTTAACATTTGGTGATACAACAACTCCTTGCTCTTTCATTTTGGCAAACCAGTCGGCTGGGTCTTTAAATCTTGTATTGTTCCATGTAAAACTACATCTTTTTATCCCTTCTTCTGTTTCTACTGCACAATAGCCTGATGATAACTGAAAACCGTCAATTGGAACGTCTTCTTCTTTTACTGTATCAATAAATTCAAGTATTGCGTCATCACAATCCTTTGGAAGCTCTGGATAGTACATTGATGAGCCAAGATAACCAAAAGCTGACTTTGGAAGAAGCATTGATTTTCCTGTCAAATCTGTATATCTTTCAACTACATTTTCAATTGAAGGGCCTGCTATTAAGAATAAATCAACATCGCCTGAGTCTGCTCTAAATGACGAATATCTATGCCAATAATTTCTCTTTTCTCTACCCATGTTGAAATCACATTCTGCTGTTGAATGATAAAAATAACCAACTGCTTTTTTAGTAGTTGCCGATAACTTTATGTAAAATGGAATGTGCTTGTATAAAGAATCTGTTTCTTTTGGGTTATAACCCATAGCATCTCCCGGTGCCATATTCATATATTTTTCGGCTTTATTTATTTCTCCGCTCTTTTCACCAAAACCATAAAAATAATCATCTGCTTCTATCTGACTTGTATGAATACGTCTTTTATTTGAGTCTTCACGATATGCAAGATCTGTAATATCAGCATGAAGTAAAGTTCCGTCTAAATCATAAACACATATACGGAATGGGTTCTTTTCAACTTCAACACGAAGTTTATTTCCAACTATTACAGCTTTATCTTTATCATCAGTTAATGTTGAATTTGCAACTTCAATTCTAGTTCTATAATCCTTCATAAATTCATCTGTTCTTGAATTCCATGCTGTTTTTATAAGACTATATGAAGCCTCGTCCCAGTCACCATCAAAGCCCGCTCTTATTCGTATAATATCATCAGTTAAAAACCACAAACGTATTTCAACTGCATTTGTATATATAGAATAATAATTATCATTAAATAAAACCTTTTGCGCACTGTAGCATACCTTCATTTTATCTATCCTCCTAATTAAATTGCTTGTTAAATTTATATCTATATACTACTCATTTCATAACTTTTATACTATACATATTTTGACAAATATATCTAATTTCTTTACATATCTTGCACTAAATTAATTAATGAATTATAATAAAACCATAAAATATTTATTATTATTTAAAATATTTTTTACAACAACCATAAAAAGTCACATTAATTTTACTTTATCCATTTTACTGAAAGGAGTTTTTATTTTATGAAAGATATCGCTCAAAGTAACATGTCACTTGGTGATTCAATGTCCGCCGCTTACATATCAAGTGTCAATGACAATATGTCACAATCTCATTACCACGACTACTATGAATTGTATTTTCTTGACAATGGAGAAAGATATCACTATATGGACGAAAAGCTTTTTAAAATACAAGCAGGCGATTGTATAATTTTCCCACCTCAAACAATGCACCGCTCCTTTAGTGACAAAGATTGTTCTTTTTCAAGAGTTGTTTTATATTTTAGACCTGAAATAATTGCTTCTGAAAATTTAAAAAATAAATTAATACACTCTGATTGCGTTTATACCCCTGACAAAGATACACTTAAAAATTTAAGAAGATTTATATATCTTTTTTTAGAAGCACAAAGCAAATCTTCTGAATTAAAATTTGAATATATGTCATCACTTACTAATTTAATTCTTACACTTGTAGTTCAAATGAAACAAAAGAAAACGGGAATTATTCAGCAAAACAGAACTACACAGATTATTGACTATATTAATAACAACTACGAACATGATATCTGTTTACATGATTTATCTGAAAGATTTCACGTCAGCGAATATTATCTTTGTAGAGAATTTAAAAAGAATACTAATAGAACTATAATCGACTATATAAAAAGAACTCGTGTAATGAATGCCGAAAGATTATTTATAGAAACGGATATGAATGTCACCGAGGTTTCAACACTTACGGGATTTTCTAACCTTACACATTTTTATCGTGTATTTAAAGAAATTACGGGGTATTCGCCATCGGAATACAAAAAACGTCTAAAAAACAACTATTCAAATTTTAAATAATGCGAGTTTAACAAACTAATTATGTAAAACTCACATTATTTAAAATTATTAACCTATCTTATTTTATTAAATATACCATAACCAATACCTTGAACAATTGCCACTATTACAAACAAACTTCCCACATAAAAAAGATATTTTTGATATATAGATGAAGCTCCCGCAATATCAAATATACCTCTTAACATACTGCTTATCGTTAATGCCACAACGCCTGAACAATACGCATTATCTGTAAATCTATTAATAATTATGCTTTTTTTAATTAAAATACTAATCACATATATTGTTATTTCTGGCAACACACCCAATATAAGTGGCAACATAAACAAATATGTCATATAAGGCGACCTTACATTATGCGAAAATCTGTCATATATAAGGAAAAATACAAAACAAAAAATAGCTACTCCAAGCCATACTATTATTCTTTTTCTGCTGTTATGTGTATTTACATATTTATCCGATATAAACAATGTCGCTCACCTTCCTTTCAGATATTGACTTACCATTAGTTGTTGGATTATTAACTACATTTCCCATAAAATACATTGTAGCTGAACCACCACCATCAAGGTTATACGCAGTTTCACAATTAAGCTCTTTAAGCACTGTTGCAAGTTGCAAAAGAGATAAACCACTACTTTGTGTAGTTCTTCCATCAGACACTACAAATACATAATGATATGGCTCAATCATGCCAATTGCTGTTCTAGGATTACTCGTCATAGACTGGTCTACTTCCTGCCCTGCTGATACTGATATTTCTCCATTTTCTACAAGTCCCGGTCCAAAACTGAACAATTGAAGCACGCCTTCTGATACCAATGTATCTGTATAAATATCCGTTTCTTTTAATATTTCCATTCTGCCATCATTATATAGAGCTAGTGCTTCACTTGATGAATCTCTTGCAATACTTCTGTATACATATCCATTTCTTCTGACTACTCTTCACAGCAAGCTGTGGAGGTTCTAACTGATGATATTTTGCAGTA
>ENA-ORUA01000182-ORUA01000182.1-human-gut-metagenome-genome-assembly--contig:-NODE-182-length-67735-cov-4.361939_pt1 | contig 67735 bp, 38 predicted proteins | sample MGYA00242076_ERZ509201 | MGnify/ENA primary metagenome ERZ509201 (study PRJEB26280, sample SAMEA2338863) | human gut metagenome | biome: human gut; feature: human-associated habitat; material: faeces...
AATTATGGATGGTTTCCGCCTGGTCTGCCGCTAATGGAATTTCTTTAGGTCAGGTAAAAGTAGATGATAAAAGCAATGAGATTACAGCTATTCCATTGTTAATTAACTCTTTGGAACTAAGTGGATGTATTGTTACAATTGACGCGATGGGGTGCCAGAAAGATATAACCCAGACCATTATTGAGCATGATGCAAATTATATTATAGCTATAAAGGAGAATAAGAAAAAAAATTATCAACTGGCTAAACAAATCATTGACGATTATCAGGATAAAGATGAAATAATCAATAGAGTCACCAGGCATGTGTCGGAAAACACCGGACATGGAAGGATTGAGAAAAGAACCTGTACTGTAGTCAGTTATGGATCTATTATGGAGAAAATGTTTAAGAAGAAACTTGTGGGGTTGAAGTCTATTGTAGGGATAAAGTCGGAGAGGACAATAGTAGCAACAGGAGAATATACTCAAGAGGTCAGATACTATGTAACTTCACTTGATAATACCAAACCGGAGGAGATTGCGTCTGCCATCAGGCAGCATTGGTCTATTGAGAATAATCTTCATTGGCAACTGGATGTTACCTTTCGGGAAGACTACAGTAAAAAGGTGAAAAATGCAGCCAGAAACTTTTCGGTGGCAACAAAGATGGCGCTTACCATACTAAAGAATGAGAAAACAACAAAAGGAAGCATGAATCTGAAAAGACTAAAAGCAGGATGGGATGAAAAATATTTATCACAACTTTTACAGGAAAATAATTTTTAATGCGTCTGCCCTGCTTCGTCAAAGATACGATAAAAAATAGAGAAAAGGACGATAAGAAGCCGCCTTCTTCAGTCAAGTAGAAATTTATATTTTTTCCGGAGAAATACTTGCAAACCGGTATCATCCGATAGTACATTCGCAGTATCAGCGCTGAACAATAAACCGATTTTAGTCACTTAAAAATAGAAAAAATAATGAATGCAATAACATTGATATGGAGACAGGTATTGAAGGAACTAAAATTGTTTCAAATGAAGGAGAACAAAGAAGATGCAGTTGAGAAAACAGACAAAGAGCCACAGAAAACGCTAAAATGTCATGAAGATAAATATACCGTTCCTCTGCCGGATGCTGCACCGCCTACTGGAAAAGAGAAAGAGACAGAACGAAAACAACCAGTCCGATTAACCCAAGAGGTACGTACATTCCTGCAAAAACAGTATGATTTTCGTTACAACCTATTGACGGAAGAAACGGAATATCGTCCTGCCAACAAGCGTGCCGTTCCTTTCGAACCTGTAAGTAAGCGGGAACTGAACACTTTCTGCATGGAAGCACACGACCAGGGCATATCCTGCTGGGATAAAGACTTGAGCCGTTACATTTATTCCACTTGTATTCCTGAATACCATCCTTTCCGGCTTTACATGGAAGAACTGCCCGGCTGGGATGGGACAGACAGACTGGAGGCTTTGGCGCAGCGTGTCTCTGACAATCAGCTCTGGATAAAAAGCTTCCATACCTGGATGCTGGGACTCACCGCCCAATGGTTAGGCATGACGGGAATACATGCCAACAGCGTAGCCCCCATACTTGTCAGCAGCGAGCAGGGACGACAAAAATCCACATTTTGCAAGGCACTGATGCCGCCGGCACTGTCACGTTATTACATGGACAACCTGAAACTGTCTGCACAAGGAAAACCGGAAAGATTACTTGCCGAAATGGGACTTCTGAACATGGATGAATTTGACAAGTACGGAACGCAGCAAATGCCATTATTGAAAAATCTGATGCAAATGGCAAACCTGAATATCTGCAAAGCTTATCAAAAGAATTTCCGCAACTTGCCGCGCATCGCTTCTTTCATCGGTACAAGCAACCGTTTTGACTTGCTCACCGATCCCACCGGTAGCCGGCGATTCATCTGCATTGAAGCAGAACATCTGATCGATTGCGAAGGGATCATGCACGATCAGATCTATGCCCAACTGAAAGCTGAACTGCTCTCCGGCATCCGCTATTGGTTCACCAAAGAAGAGGAACGGGAACTGCAACGCCACAATGCTGCTTTTTATCATCCGTGTCCGGCAGAGGAAGTCTTTCATGCCTGCTTCCGGATAGCTAAAGATGATGAAGAGGGAAGCGAACGGCTCTCGGCTTCGGACATATTCAGGAGACTGAAGATGTATAACCCCGCTGCCATGCGAGGAAGTAATCCGGCTACGTTCGCGCAAGTTTTGCTTGCGGCAGGGGTCACCCGCAAACATACCAAATATGGGAATGTATATTTGGTGAAACCGATGAAAGCGGCATAAAGCTCCAAACAGAGGGAGGGTTCACCCGTAAGAAGCTGGTAAATAACTGTTTACAAAGGGGTGAAAGAGGTGAAAAGAGAAAGAGGACATTAAGAGGGAAATAGGCTATAAACAGTAAGATTTTGAATAGAAAATCAGGAAAAACTTGATTATCTATTCAAAATCTTATTGTTTCCGGATATTTATCCTACTATCCATTTACTGCCCGGTATAAACGAAATGATCTTAGTTGTTACAAAACAACAGATAAACGTAACCACTGCGATACATGGTATAGCGGCAACAGTGGGAAGCGCCAATGTATCTTTGAACACAGTCACCCACAGTCCGAGCCAGAATATGTGCATAAGATACATGCCATAGCTAAGTTTCGATGTTTCCGTCACCAACTTGGGAGCTTGCGGACGTTTGATACATGTAAACATAAGGAATGTACCCGTTGTGAGAAGCACACAGTTAATCGTACAGAAAGCCCATCCTATTTCTATTACAGGTGTGGAATGGAGTTCGCCGGGTATAGCCTGCACATAGAATGAATAAATAGTCCATACAGCACCGATTACCATTAAAATGATTCCTACAGTGAAACGTTTGGAACGGTTCCAGGTAAGATGTACACGAATGTAATGTGCCAGAACAAGATAGCCCAAATAACCGGAGAAGTACCACAACATGTGGTATTCATTCCAGAAACATTGTCCCCACACTTCACCGCACCAACGATTGAGATAAGGCATACAGGTTGACAACACGAACAGCCCTATAAAGAAACGCTCTTCTTTAGCCGTGGCTTTTCTCAACCATGGGGATATAATTGGGATAAACAAATAAAGGCTTATCAGAGGATACATAAACCACAAGTGTCCGGCTAGCGTCGGAAAATTCAGGAATATCCGCGACAAGTCCTTCATAGATGTTTCTCCGTCTATCTGTCCCCACAACATAGGTAGAGTGCTGTACAGTAGCATGAATATGAAAAACGGTGGAAGGATGCGAAGACAGCGCTGGCGATAGAATTGCCACATAGACTGCCCTTCCTTCATCGGTGCAAGCAGGAAGGCAGAGACTATCATAAACAGGGGTACCGCCATGCGTGAAAAACCGTCGTATACTGATACCCATAGCCGGTCTGCTTCATTCGCTAGAAAAGACTGTGGACCTGCCATATCAGTAGATCCGGGAGCACCATAGAAATTCTCACTGGCATGAACAAGGATGACGAGAAAGCATGCAAACACACGGATGTAATCTAAAAAAACAATACGTTTCATTTATTCTAAGTTTTCTAGTTATTAATTTATTCTTTTGTGTTCGGGAACGCAGAGATTCTCAACCGTGCCGCACCCATAGGGATCAATGTTATTTCTTCTTTATCACCTTTCACCGCATCTTCTTCCGGCAATACGCCACACAGTCCTGTTTCGTCTATCTTCCATTCAGGAACCGGACGACCGATAGCTTTTACTTCCAAAGGTACACTGGCTACTGTGAAAGGATAGTTGTCAGCCGGCCAGGATTTACGGATGACCTTGAAATTTTTCAAAGGTTCTTTCTTATCCAATACCAACGAATAATTCCAGGGGCTATCCGGATAGATTTCAGTAGTAGGCCATTTTTTCGAATCAGCACCTTTCTGCCATTTTGAATCACCGATAGCAGTCTCGCGACTGTCTTTCTCTACATATTTCTCTGCAATCTTAAGAGACAAAGTCAAAGGTCCGTAATCTACGCTTACGCTGTTTTTATTAACCTGCCAGGTACGCATAGACAAAGACATCGGAAGAGTCAATTCCACACGATCACCATTCGCCCACTCGCGATTGATGCAAAGATATTTTCCCGCTACAGGAGTTACACTTACCTTCTTGCCATTCACCCGAACTTCCGCCTTTTGAGTCCATGAAGGAATACGAAGATAAAATGGAAAAGCAACCTTCTCATCGGTAGAAACAGTAAAGGCAATAGCTTCTTCAAAAGGATAATTTGTCTCTTCGTGAAGAGTGATTTCCTTGCCGTCACCCACTTTCACTGTAGCTTTGCAAGCTGCATAAATAGCTGTTGCCACTCCGTTGTCGGGAGTTGCCAATACCAGATGTTCGGTGAAGTAAGGCCAGCCCTGTGCATGATTATGTTGGCAGCAACGACTGCTGAAAGGATTCATCGAAAGGAACGGGCCACGATTGTCAATGCCCGGATGATGATTCTTCGAATCACTGATGGCATGGTTCGGACAAGTGATATAACGCAATGCCTTGAAATCGGGCATCACGGCAGCCGGATAAGAGTTGAACGCTACTTCTTCACAGTGTTCAGCCCACATTGGGTCTCCCGTCATGCAAAGCATGATTTCGTCGGAAGCCATTTGTTCTACCAAACCGCAGGTTTCCACTCCCTGTCGGGGATCGATATATCCTAAACGGGCATTTTCGTCCGCACCGAACATACCTCCGGGAACCTGACCAAAAGTACGCCGTATCAGATGATGGACATTATAAGAGGCTTTCAGCATCGCTGAATCTCCGGTCTGCATATAATAAGTGGCAGGTTCACGGAAACATTGGGCGATATTTACATTGTGCCAGTTAGGTAAGGAGGTGGATTTCGTCCAGTCGGCTGTGTTACGGTGAATCTTCTCGGCTAATTCGAGTAGGAAAGCATCCCCAGTATGATTGTAAAGCCAGTAGATACTGATGATGTTATCACCGCCACGGCTTTTCTCCCAATAATCTTCCAGAAGTTGGTCATCGGGAACAGTCATCTGCCACTTGAAGTAATTCGTCATCAGGTCAATGACACGCTGATCTTGAGAATACTCATAATAAGATTGCAGACACCAGAGCATAATCATCTGTGCCCAAAGTTCGCGTTTGCCGTTACGTTCATTGACCGGACCGAAATAGCCATCCGGCTGGCGACTGGCAAATACACCTTCAATCCAATATTTGGTTTCTTCAATCATCTTCGGGTCATTCAGGATATATGCTAGATTGCCATACCCTTTGAGCCAGTAAGGGACTTCCTCCCAGCCGTGATCGCCACCAGTTGTCAACCAGGCATTATTATCCTTTTCCAGCCAAGCGCTGATTTCTCCCAAGTGTCCGGTCAGACCGTCACGTTGCAACTCCAGATACTTCTTCACCCATCCTTCAGGCTGAATACTACCTACCGGCAACTTTATAAAATTCAACGGTCGAAGCGGAGCGCGATACCCGATATAATTGGTATTGACGGACTGTATGTCCGGTCGGTCTACTACCGTCACCGTACCACTAGAAGAAGCAGACGCACAAGCTGTAACCGCCACTCCAAGCACTATCGATGCAAAAAGTCCTTTCGTTTTATTTTTCTTCATTTCGTCTATTCTACTGATTCCGGAAATCATCCTAATTTCCCTATGAACCCAATTGAGCACTAACAAATTACATTAAAATAAAGAACGGATAATCTCTAATCAGACAACCCGTTCTTCAATGGCATGAACTGCCTTTATAACCTATTTATCAACAGAGAATTTGAAGATACATTGGCTTGTATACTTTTCGCCCGGGCGAAGTACAGCCGACGGCCATTCCGGTTTGTTCGGAGTATCCGGATATTTCTGTGTTTCGAGACATACGGAAGCACGTTGGTTGTAAGTAATGCCTTTCTTTCCTGTCAGCGAACCATCGAGGAAGTTACCTGCATATACCTGAATACCCGGTTCATTAGTATAAACGTCGAGTACGATACCAGTCTTTGGTGATTTCAAAGAAGCGCATTTACGGGTTACGTCGCCTTTCGTGTTCAATACCCAGTTGTGATCGTAACCATTGCCATTTTTCAGCTGTACGAAATCATAGTCGTTGATACGTTCGCCTACCGGAGTCGGGGTGCGGAAATCCATCGGAGTTCCTTCTACCGGAACGATCTCGCCAGTCGTCATGAAGGTACTGTCCACCGGAGTATAATAGTCCGCATCCACCATCAACAAATGACCGGAGTTGTTGCCGGCATCACCTTCAAGATTAAAATAAGAGTGGTTGGTCATATTTACAATCGTCGGTTTGTCTGTTTCCGCTTCGTATTGAATATCGATGGCATTATCGTCCGTCAGTTTCATCAACACTTTACAAGTGATGTTTCCCGGAAAACCTTCTTCACCGTCTTCTGCACGGTAAGTCAACTGCAATTCCTGCGGATTCAACAATGCTGCATCAAACACCCGGTATTGGAATCCTTGCGGTCCGCCGTGCAGACAATGACCGTAGTTATTGCGAGGAAGCTGATATTCTACACCATCCAAAGTGAACTGTCCCTGATTGATACGATTGGCATAACGTCCGATAGTCGCACCGAAATCCGAAGGCTTGCTGATATAGTCCTGAATAGAATCGAAACCGAGAACAACATCACGCATCTGTCCGTCTTTGTCGGGAACCATCACTGAAACAATACGTCCACCGAAGTTCGTGATACAAACTTCCATGTTGTTCTTGTTACGCAGAGTGAACAAATCAGTCTTCTTTCCATCTACTTCTGTCTGGAATTTACTCTGCAATAAACCGGAATCTGTAGCCTTTTCAGCTTTCGGAGTACAAGCTGCCATTAAAAGGGCGGCAACTGCCCATACACATAACTTTTTCATGATACAATTGTTTTTTTTTATATTAGTTTTCAGCTATTCATATTTAGATGCAGACGACGCGGATAACGCGTTTTTTCTAATTTTGCATCAGAAAAAGAGCCGCATCATCCGCGTTATCCGCGTTCAATTTACTATGTCAGCATATTACTGTATACTATTCAATAAATCTACCTTTCCTTCATTAACCAGCTTCAAAATCAACTCACCGAAAAGAGTATTCTGCCAAGCAAACCATGCACGGGTAAATTTCTTCGGATTATCCTTATGGAAAGATTCGTGCATAAAGCCGGTGTCAGCATCCGTGTCCATCAACATCTTAATGCAAGTCTTGATTTCGGCATCATTCTGACTTGTGAAGGCTTTCATCATAATACTCATCGGCCACACCATATCGTAACCGATATGCGGTCCGCCAATTCCTTCGCCTGCCTTGCCTTTAAAGAAATAAGGATTGTCCTCACTCCACACAAAACGGCGGGTATTCTGATAAATCGGATCGTTCACATTCACATCACCCAGATAAGGCATCGCAAGCAAACTCGGCACATTGGCATCATCCATCAGATGATGATTTCCAAAACCATCTACCTCGAATGCATAGATTTTACCATATTTAGGATGGTTATACACCGCATATTTCTTTAAAGCTGTTTCCACCTCCTGCGCCAAGTCCTTACATTCTTTAGACAAAGCTGTCTTCTTGTTTACCTTCTCCAAAATCTCGGCTGCCTTACGCAAAGAAGATACGGCAAAGAAATTGGAAGGAATCAGGAATTGAAGCGTAGTAGCATCGTCCGAAGGACGGAAACTGGAAACAATCAAACCGACTGGTTTCACCGGTGCTCCCAGACCGTCATTGCTCACAGTATCCAGTGCACGTTCCGTCTTACGTTGGAATTTATAAGGACCTACTCCGTCTTTGCGTTGTTGCTCTTTGAATGTTTTCAGTACATTAGTGATTGCCTGAATCCATTCTTCGTCGAATATGCTCGCATCTCCGGTAGTCTTCCAGTAATGATAAGCCAAACGCAACGGATAACACAAGGAATCTATTTCCCATTTACGTTCGTGCAATTCCGGTTTCATGTCTGTAAGGTCACTCATCCAATGACCGTCAGGAATAGCGCCGTCATTAAAAGCATTCGCGTACGGATCGATATTGATACATTTGAACTGGCGGAGAATAACACCTGCCAGCATTTCTTTCAGTTCAGGGTCTGCATTAGCTAATTGCACATAAGGCCATACCTGTGCACCGGAGTCGCGTAGCCACATAGCGTGAATATCACCCGTATATACGAACGTATCCGGTTTGCCATCGCTTCCTTTACGGAAATGTACGGTTGTATCCAGTGTATTCGGGAAACAGTTGGTAAACATCCATGCCAACTTCGCATTCTTTAAAAGTTTCTGTACACGGAGAATCTCCTTCTCTACCGCATTGGAACGGAACAAACGATTGGATATTTCCGGGCGGTTATCTTTCTGAATAGCATCTGCCAGACATACATGCATTTCCGTCATACGGTTGGAGGCTTGTAACTGCCCGCCACAGAGAAGCATACCTGCCAGCATACCTGCACTGATATATTTGATCTGTTTCTTCATGATTACTTCTTCTTTTTAAATTCGTTAGAGAAAGAATAAGGAAAATCGGACTCTTTGGTACCACGTTGCTGATTGGGTTTCGCGTCCATCTTGAAAGAAATGCTAGCGCCATTCAACAGGTCCTGATGGGTCAGATAGTTTTTGGTATATTCTTTACCGTTCAATGTCATTGATGAAATGTAACGCTTGTCGTCTCCGTTATTCGGAGCGGAGATAGTCACCGTCTTTCCGTTTTCCAGATGCAGCTTCATCTCCTTGAAGTAAGGAGTACCCAAGACATATTCATCCGTACCCGGACATACCGGATAGAATCCCATTGCCGAGAATACATACCAGGCAGAAGTCTGGCCGTTGTCCTCATCACCGCAATAACCGTCGGGAGCAGGAGTATAAAGTTTGTCCATCACTTCACGAATCCAATGTTGCGCTTTCCAGGGTTGGCCGGAATAGTTGTACATATAGAGCATGTGCTGAATCGGCTGGTTGCCATGTGCATAGTTGCCCATGTTCATAATCTGCATTTCACGGATTTCATGAATAACGGCTCGATAATAACTTTCATCGAAAATCGGAGGAAGAATAAATACAGAGTCCATCATCTGGTTGAATCCGTCTTTACCACCCATCAAATCGATCAGACCTTGAGGATCGTGGAATACCGACCAGGTATAATGCCAGCTATTACCTTCCGTAAAGGCATCCCCCCACTTCAACGGATTGAACGGAGACTGGAACGTACCGTCTTCATTCTTACCACGCATCAGTTTGTGTTCGGGATCGTAGAGATTCTTATAATTCATTGCACGCTTTGCAAAGATTTCAATCTCTTTTTTCGGTTTCTTCAAGGCTTTACCCAATTGATAGATACACCAGTCATCGTATGCATATTCCAGTGTACGGGCTGCATTCTCGTTAATACCTACATTATAAGGTACATATCCCAATTTATTATAATACTCATGTCCTAATCGTCCGGTAGAACGAACATTCGGATGTACTGCATTCGCTCCATGTTTCACGGCTTCCCACAATGTCTCAATATCGTATCCTTTCAATCCTTTCAGGTAAGCATCGGCAACTACGGAAGCGGAGTTGTTTCCAACCATACAACCTCTGTGTCCCGGACTTGCCCATTCCGGCAGGAATCCGCTTTCTTTATAAGTGTTCACCAATCCTTCCTGCATCTTTGTGTTCATGGATGGATACATCAGGTTAAGGAATGGGAACAGACAACGGAACGTATCCCAGAAACCGGTATCGGTAAACATATATCCCGGAAGTACTTCACCATTATAAGGGCTGTAGTGCATCACGTTTCCTTTAGCATCTATCTCGTAGAAACTTCTGGGAAATAATACTGAACGATACAGACAAGAGTAGAAGGTACGCAAATGATCGATATCATCGTCTTTCACTTCAATACGTCCTAAAACATCGTTCCATACCTTGCGACCTTTCGCAGCAATCTGTTCAATGTTGTCCGTACCCAGCTCTTTCAAGTTAAGTTCCGCCTGTTCAGGGCTGATAAAAGAGGAAGCTACACGCACATTTACCTGTTCGCCCTTGCGGGTTTTGAAACCGATCAGTGCACCGGCATGATTGTCTGTCGCTTCCAGTTTGTTGGTGTCAATCACCCCACTGGCTACGGCAGCCGTATAAGTAAACGGTTTGTCGAATACCAGTACGAAGTAGTTTTTAAAGTTGGCAGGAACACCACCGCTGTTTTTAGTGGTATAACCGATAATCTTGTTCTCCGAAGGGATTACTTTCACAAACGAACCTTTATCAAAGGCGTCTACCACTACATAAGAGTGGTCGTTTTCGGGGAAAGTGAAACGGAAAGCAGCCGCTCTCTCTGTCGGAGCAATTTCGGTCACTACATCATGATCGGCAAGATATACTTTATAATAATAAGGAGTAGCCGTTTCAGCTTTATGAGAGAACCAACTGGCACGCTCATCCTGATTAAATACTGCCTTATCGGTTACCGGCATGATGGCAAATTGACCGTAATCATTGATCCAGGGACTTGGCTGATGGGTTTGTTTGAATCCTCTGATCTTGTCAGCGTCATACGTATAGGCCCATCCATCGCCCATTTTACCAGTCTGCGGAACCCAAAAGTTCATTCCCCAGGGCAGCGCAATGGCAGGGTAAGTATTTCCGGTAGATAATGCGTGCTTTGACTGCGTACCAACCAGCGGACTAACATAGTCCACCGGTCCGGTAATTGTTTTTGCAGTCATAGCCCATGCACTAAGTAACGTAAAAGCGAATAGAGCTAGTTTCTTCATGGTATTTTTGTTTTATTTAATCAGTTTTCCTTCAAGCATTTTGATATAATATCCACCTACAACGGAACGTGCCTGGAAGCCTCTTTGATTCGGTTCGTCTGTAAATACCCAGTCGGACATCGGAACACGGTTAGGTGTAACGTTCATAAACAGATATACGGGTTCGATAAATTTCTCAAAGGTAGCTTTGTCATTTGCCAATGTAGCTGTCCACATGATCCAGTCGGTCTTTGTGTATGTTTCACGGTTATCCAACGGAAGACCATATTTATTTTGCTTCGAAAGATAGTAAGCTATTTCCGTTTCTGCAACATTTTTAGGGAAGATTTGCAGATTCAACAGTTTATCCCACACCAAGTTATACTTCTGGCTCCATGTTCCCGGTTTGTCAAATGTGAGACGATAGTGGTCACCATCATCAGCCATTTTCACCCATTCGGCAGCCATTTCTTTCGCTTTCTGTGTGTACTTTTCAGCCACGTCTTTTTTGCCCAGCATATCTGCCAGATAACCGTATGAAGCAACACCCATGATTGCTTTGATAGAAAGGTTGGCATTGTGTGCAAAGTGACCTGCAAAGTCATCGGTACAAAGTTGGTTGGCCGGATCAAGTCCGTTCTCTACCAGATAGTCTGTCCACGTAGTCAGGGTTTCCCAGTGTTTCTGTGCGTAATCTGCATTACCTTCTACCTTGGCAATGGCAGCAGCCAACACTACCATATTACCCGATTCTTCTACCGGCATATCACCGCCATAAGTCTGGCCGTTAGCCAATGGATAAGTACCGACATCATGCGCAGCAAATGGTTTCGCCCATTTTCCGCTTTCGCTATAATAGAAGATATGGTTCATGGTAGCTTTCACCAATTCCGGATTGTAGTATAAAAGCAACGGAGCTCCCGGATAAGTCAGGTCGACTGTTCCGATGGAACCATTACTGAAGTTCTCCTTAGAAAGGAATACCAAGTCGCCGTTCGGAGCCTGTACCAGTTTATGTGCAGCCAATGCCTGACGATAAGCCAATGCACAAAGTTCGGCATATTTACGTCCACCGGCAGCAGTAGCTTCTTCCATCAGTTTCTTGTCGAAAGCAGCGCTGTTCTTCATTTGTGTCTTGTATTCTTTCTCCGCTTTCTGGAATTGGGAAACAATCGTTTCATTACCCTCACGGTTCCAGTAAGGACGCAGGTTATCACCAAAGTATTGGATAGAATAAATATCATCATATCCGATCAGCAGATGACCATCAGCCTTTTGTGTTTCGCCCAATGAACGTACCAAAGCCAGTTTATCATAACCGTTTGTGGTAGGAGCTTCCAGTTTATTGGCTACGAAGTTCTTGCGCAGCTCTCTGCCGTCACCGATTGCAGATGTGCTGTTTTCCTTTTCAGCTGCCAGATAGAAATGTCCCCAGTCGATACGAACATCATCACCCTTTTTCTTCAGAATCTCCTGATTGCGGCTTCCGGTACGAAGGAATAACAAATCGCCGTCAGTAAAGCTGTCGGCAACAGATTCCTGGTGAGGTTGGTCGATTGCCCATTGCGGAGATGCTTCGAAATACAACTCTACCTGATGTTTCTTTCCGTCATTGGAGGCTACTTCATAAGAAATGTAGTTGACCGGACGTGACAACAAATCCAGATTATCCATGAACATAGGAGCGGTAAATGTCAGTTTCAGATCTACCGGACCGCAAGTAAATGTATAATAAGTCTGCATAGGTTGTACGTCTACAGAAGTTTGTTGTGCTGTTTGATGGAAAGAACGGTAACCGTCCAATTCTACCAGCAATCCGAAATCCAACAGTCCGTTTCCTACCCGGTTATGACAATAACCTGCAATCAGATTTTCACCCGGTTTCAAAGAGGCTACTACTTCTTCCGACAGTTTCACCCGTTCGTTCTTTTTACAAGCATTACCTGTATCTACCACTTTGATGCCGTTGATATAAATAATAGCATCATCGTCATGAGAGAATTCAAGATATACATTCTTTCCTGTCAAATCCTCCTGAATATCAGCTCCCCGGCGTACCCAGATAAATTCTTCACCCCATTGGGTTTTGGCTGTATGTTCATTCTCCATGGTTCCGAAGGCAGCTTCGCCTTCTTTCCATGCTTTATCATTGAATCCGATATTCTGCCATCCGTCAGCAGGTTGTTGAGTGGTATACTTTCCTGTCCAGCTACCTTGTTCGGATGTCTTCACCAAAGGTCTTAGTTCCAGCTCTTCCGTTCCCATGAAACGGTAGGTTTGTCCGTCTACTTTTGCAACACCAAGTAAAGAAAAATCCTTGCCTGTCCAATGTTTTACAGGACTGTCGTATAGATTGTCCGTAGTAGACCATGCACTAGTATAAGGATCAATTGTCACCAGCGGATATGCCGGAGCACGTAATTCATTCTTCTCGTGCTGTTCTACCTGGGTCTCACAGCTACAAAATACAGAAGCTGTTCCCAGTAACAGCATCATCAGTTGTTGTTTCATAATTTAAATCACCTGTTTATTTAATCTATTTTACGCAAATTCCGTCGTTTTCTATTTATTTTTTAGCCGGAAACAAAAGCATCAATGCCGGTATACCGGAAGCAGAATAACTGTCGATTTCCGCACCTTCCGGCAACTTTTTATAGTATTCACCTCCACATACGTTCCGTGTCTTATCTCTGTTTGCCCAACCTGTTTTGATGGTACGTTTCAGGAACGGGAGATATTGGGTTTGTCCGCAATCATACACCAACCATGCCATGTATTCCGCAAAGATGGCAGTATAGATACCCTGTTCAATACCACCTTCGAAAGGTAGCACTTTATGTTCTGCAGACATATCTTTCACTGTATAGTCTGCTGCCAGAATAGCATTATCCAGATAACGTTTCTCTCCGGTCGCCTTATAAAGCAGTATGGACGCTCCGATAAAGGTTGCCTGGTTGTATACATGCGCTTTCCATGCGGGATTGCCATTTCCATGACGGCTATCGGCAATCTTTCCTGTTGCTTTATCCAAGAGATTTTCCACTCCCCATTCATAGATTTCTTTACCTTTGGCAAGATATTGAGCTTTCGTCTGATAATCCGGCCGTTTGTCGGTCGATTCTTTTCTATTTTCAGGCACGTTATTGTAGAGGGTTAATGCTGCAACAACTGTCGGAAAGTTGATACATGCCATCTTTCCATCACCGAATTTATTCGGTTTCGGATTTTGAATGGGTTGCCATTGCCAAAACATACCTCCGTTTTCTTTGTCATACGAGCCTGTATCACCCACTTTTTCCGAGCCATACCATACCCGTTTGAAACTGGCTTCCGAGAGTTTCAGATATTCATCCACTCCAAAAAGTTCATAGCCGCGTGCCAAGCTGATAGTCCACCACATGATGTCATCGTAGATGAACCAACCGGTATTTTCGTTGTTATCATCAAAATCAAACTGACAATATTGCGCTTTGTTCCCTGCGAATATTTTCTCGCAGAGTGTTTTATAATAACTTGTCTTCTTTCTGTCTTTCTGTGCCTTTGCCAGTTTATAGGCATTCATTGCCATATCCCAATAAATAGGCTGACACCAGATAGCCGCTGCTCCATTGCCACGGTCAACAGCACTCGGATAGGACGAATTTGTCTTGTAAATATATTTATTGGAGTCTAGTAGTGTATTATTAAATCCTTCATAAGCTGCCCATACATCTTCGTTCGTATACGCATGCTTCTTCTGGTTTGCTTTTCCTAAATTACCGACTGCCCATGTGGTAGTTGATACTCCCAATAGTAGTGTCAGAGCCAAAAGAATTTTGCTTTTCATGATAATTTATAAGTTTATAGTATTTTTCCTGTTACAAAGATTGCAGAAATAGCTGAAAAAGAACGAAAAAAACTATTCAATAAAGAACAAATACAAACCAAAACACCTTTTTATCCGTAAAAAACAAGGGATTGAGTAATAAATATTCCCCTTACTTTGTCTGACGACTAAAGATAAGGGGAATATTTTACTCAATCCGTATGGACAGAAATATATAACTAATTATTTCCGGACTGAACTTATTTTTACTTCAATGGGCTTGCTTTTACTCCCTCGAAAGTCATCTTTATGGGTTTTATTTTTCCATTTTTATCAAAGTACATACGGTCAACGCAGGTCACACGAGCGTTTCCATCCGTTTCGCCCAATGGATGGCGATGATAAACGATGTACCATTCATCCTCTCCGGGCCCTTTGACAACTGAATGATGGCCTGCACCTGTTCCAACATTGGGATCTCTCTGTAATATTTTTGCTTCTCTTTTGAAGGGTCCGAACGGTGAGTCGGCAATGGCATAAGCAACGCAATAATCCGGTCCGGTCCAACCGCCTTCCGACCACATAAAATAGTATTTTCCGTTACGTTTCAACATAAAAGGTCCCTCTACATATTTTTCGGGGGTTACTTCCTTATAAAGGGTACCATCTTCAAACGGTACGATACTCAACAAGTCCGGGGCCAGTTTCACCATATTACAATGTCCCCAGCCACCATAATACATATAATACTGTCCGTCATCATCTTTGTAAACAAACTGATCGATCGGTTGCGCACCATTTACAAATTTATCAATCAGAGGTTTGCCTAATGCATCTTTAAATGGTCCGGCAGGATTGTCGGCCACAGCTACACCAATACCGCCCAGTTCATTATTGCTTTGAATATCATTCGCGCCGAAGAATATATAATATTTATCATTCGCATGAATCACGGCAGGTGCCCATAAAGCACGTTTAAACCAACTAATATTCTCTTTTGATAACACTTTCGGGTGCTTTGTCCAGTTCACCAGGTCTTTAGACGAGAAGGCATCCATGAAAGTCTGTTCGTCATAAGGCGCCGAATACGTAGGATAAATCCAGTATTCATCTCCAAATACAACTCCTTCCGGATCAGCATACCATCCCGGGAATACAGGATTGCCACTCGTCTTCGGTTGTTGATTGGCTTTTTGTCCAAATACAGACTGAGAACAGCAAATAACACTAAGAAGAATAAGGTGCTTCAGTTTCATACAATATCAATTTTAAAGTTTGTGCTGCAAAGATGAGAAAAAACAACTAGAAATTCAATAAATACAAACCAATTAAGGATAAAAACTAACCAATCTGCAAAAAAAAGATGATTTATCAAGATTTTATGCTTTCTTTGCAATATTATTAAGTAAAAAATACCATGAGAAGCAGATTGTTATTCTTAACCGTACTTTTAATAATTATTTGTGTATCCTGTCAACCCCAAAAGAAGACAGAGCCGGAAAAGGAAACCGTAACAGGAGCTACTTATACAAATCCGCTACGTGAAAGAGGAGCAGAGCCATGGGCCGTTTTTCATGAAGGGAAATATTATTATACGCAAGGCTCTGAAAGCAGAATCATGCTCTGGGAAACCAGTGACATAACAAATCTGAATGACAGTCTTGGAAAGCCGGTATGGATACCAACCGACCCCAGGAATTCCCATCACTTATGGGCTCCCGAGATGCATCGCATCAACAACAAATGGTATATTTACTTCGCAGCAGACGATGGTAATATGGACAATCACCAGATTTATGTGATTGAGAACGATGCTGCTATTCCTACAGAAGGTAAGTTTGTCATGAAAGGCCGTATCCCGACCGACAAAGATAACAACTGGGCAATTCATGCGAGCACTTTCGAACACAACGGACAGCGTTACATGATTTGGTGCGGATGGCAAAAACGAAGGATTGACAGCGAGACACAATGTATTTACATCGCTTCAATGAAAAATCCGTGGACTCTTTCTTCTGATAGAGTCCTGATTTCCCAACCTGAATATGAATGGGAATGTCAATGGGTGAATCCCGATGGCAGCAAAACAGCCTATCCGATCCATGTGAACGAAGCACCTCATTTCTTTCAGCCGAAGAATAAAGACAAGGTCTGCATCTTTTATTCCGCCAGTGGTAGCTGGACTCCCTATTATTGTGTAGGATTACTAACAGCAGACGCCAATGCCAATCTGTTGGATCCTGCTTCCTGGAAGAAACATCCGACACCCGTATTTATGCAGGAACCGAAGAATGAGGTTTTTGGCCCCGGCGGCAGTTCTTTCATCCCGTCACCGGATGGAAAGGAATGTTATATGCTTTATCATGCCCGTCAGATACCGAATGATGCTCCGGGTGCAATGGACTCACGTACTCCCCGTTTACAAAAAATAGAGTGGGACAAAGATGGGATGGCTATACTGGGAATACCACAAAAAGAAGGAGAACCCATGGCAAAGCCATCTGGTTCTCCAATCAATTAGACTAATTACATTTTGTACTTTCAGGTCCAAGGTATGAACGTTTTAATCCTCCCATGTCGATGACTATTTTTTGAATGACGACTCCGGGATCACCACAACGTATCTGTAGGGTGTGTTTACCCGGTTTTTTCACATACAAAGTAGATTTATTCACTCTACAGTTCTTCAGTACACTATCATACCAAACTTGAGAATACTCAACAGCAGAAGTAGAAGGAGTAGAAATAGAACCATCATCTATACGGACACTATACTTTGTGTCCGAATTAGTATGTTCCGGCAATTTATAGTCTCGTTCTGCGTGCAAAGGGAATGTAGGTAGAACATAGGTATACACATCATAAATCCCGGCATTAAACGTATAAAAATCATATTCCACTCTAGGTACATCACCAGCACGATACATCTGTAAGGGAGATATAGGATTCCCTAGTTGCAAAGCATACCCTTCAAAGCCAATCCCGGGAAGAATATTCATTTTTATATCATCACTCTCAAACTTACGATGAAACCCTGCAGCCGGAATGGAAACAGAACCATTCTCTTCCATATACACTCCTTTCATTTCATCACGCACAGGAGATGTGGGATTAAAAACAGAAACCAATACACACTCTTTTTGCTCATTAGAACTAAACTCCACAGAACCTTTAATATTCTCCCCAACCGGAACTTTCTCCCAATCAACAGATACCCTGATCCGGTCTTCTGTCGGAGTTTTCCCAGCTTTTTGAGACACTATAATCCAATCGTCCGAAGGTTTTGCAGTCCAACTCAAATCTCCACTTCCCTGATTATACACATCGACCCAATGGCTTTTACGGGAAAAAGTGCTATAAACAGGTAAACTATGATAACTCGGTCCTCCTTTATCCAAGTTCTCACTTTCTGCCTGAAGAGCTAATTTAGGAGTACCGACAGGTGTATAACTTTCTTCCATCAACGGAAGCATAAAGTAAGAACTGGAACCTTCATAATTCTGTTTCAGAGACATCATATATTTCCATTTCCCGTTCAACAATGAATTATAACCTTCAGTTATGATTTGCAGACTATCATGGTAATTCTTTACCTTCTCTTTTATCAAATTGGCGGCGGCACGCTGCTGACGAACATACTGCCGATAATATTGTCCTTTTATAGTCATGTGGTTCATCAGTTCGGCACCTTTCACCGGGTAGTATAATAACTGATAAAAAGCCGGCTGACTGTCTTTATCCAAAGATGTCAAAAGATTTTCCGCTTTCTTCCCAATGCGGCTATATTCGTTCAGACGATTTTCTGCTTCATTATAATTGGCAAAAGAGAACTCTGTATCCGTGCGTTTCTCTCCTCCGCCCCAATAATTATTCCAATATCCCCAACCCATATATTCCGGTTTCCGGGAAAAGGCCAGATTGATATGCGAAGAAGTGATATCTTCAAATACGCTATAATACTGCTCTCCAAACATCTTTGCCAACCAACGGGCGGGATAGGTAACCACATTATTCGCATTAAAGCTATCTATATCATAAGCCATATCAAGGAATAAAGAGACTTGCATTTCGGCTCCTTTTAAATCACCGCAATTAGCCAGCCAGATACGGTCTGCCGTCGTATCATAAGCCTTTCGGAGTTCCTCATACATCAGAGCCGGGGGAGTAGTGCTGTACCACAAATAGCTATGGGGAACTCCCAGATAAGAGACATGGTAGTAAACACCTGCACGCCCGGAACGTTTTTGTTCTTGCGGACCGCTCAAGCGCTTCATGTAGCCGAAGTTATCATCCGGCCAAATAATAGTTACATCATCCGGCAATTCCAATCCATTCGAATAGATTTCCAACACCTCCTTGTATGGAGTAAATGCCTGTGGAATTGTTTCAACCGGTCGATCAAAATTTTCTGCAATCAAATTACGCTGGTCTTTCAACGCACTTTCCAGCATTTTGACCTTTTCTTTCATGGGGACATCACCTCCTCCCATTGCCGCATCATGCAGTCCTCTCAAAGCCAATGTATATACATTCTCATAAGCACAGTTTTCCTTTACGCGGTTTCCTAGAACTTCATTAATTTTATCCTTATTTTTACCATAATCCCAGGGCCCCATCGTTTTTGAATTCCATTCACTAGCTGTATTTAACAATAATGGTTCGCAATGACTGGACCCCATTACAATAGCAAAAGTATCTGCCACCAACTTATTTTCAGGTATCTTATAAAATGCGGTCGACACCGGATGCATGGCAGGAGCCAGATGATTGGCTTTCAACCGTAACAACAATTCGCATATTTTGGCATAAGTACGGGGACCTATATTGCCACGCTCTTTCTCAAAAGTCTTAGCGGCCCAAGGTTTCAGTCCCCAATCTTCATCATTCAGAAAAACACCTCTATATTTCACGGAAGGGGTCTTGGAAACAGTGGTGGGAGCATCCACATAAAGTGTTTTATGTTTCTTCACAGGGACATCCGCCCACCAATACCAGGGAGACACACCTGCCATTTCCGAAAGAGAAAACAAACCGTAAGAAGCTCCTCGCCTGTCACTTCCGGCTACAATCAGCGCTTTATCTACTCCTGGAAAAGGATGATCAACTGTCTGAATCAGATAACGTTCCCATGCTCCTTCTAAAGGAGATATATCTATTTTCCCATTGGAGGCTAGCTGACGAATTGCCTGATTCTTTTCAATAGTACCGACAATCACCACTGTTCTTCCTTTTTTCCATTCATCTGCCAATTTTAGTCTCTGTCCTGTGACATTTTCAATATCAGACACAAACAGTTCGGCAACCTTCTTTACAACCGGGTAATCATTGGCATCATAACACACGGTCGCCTTTATTTTCGATGCGACTAATGGGAAAGCATATTTACTATGTTTTACATTCTCATTTACAACCACTTGCGATTGCAGGGCAGATGCCACTACCAATAATATTAATAGCGAAAAGATTCTCATTGATACAGTAATTCTAGTTATTCAGTTCTATTTCTTTTTATCTTCAAAATGATAATTATATGGATTCCGTTTAAAATGATAGCGATTTCTTGGCACCGGCAATGGGTCTTGTGTACGCAGTTCCCAAGTCATCAATTCTTCCAGCAATTCCATTTGTTTGGAGGCATATTTCTTTTTATTATAAAGATTATTAATCTCGGAAGGATCGGCTTTCAAGTTATACAGTTCACCACGGCCATAATTGTCGAGTACCAGCTTCCAGTCATCTTTGCGAACCATACGTTCAGTTCCACTTTGTGTCCAGGTATTCAGTTCGTCAAAGTGAGCTATTTTATTGGGTTGCAAAGCCCCCTCTTTAGCAAATGTCAACGGTTCATCCCGGGTGAAATCTTCACCACCGAACCCCTGTTGCACAATTACACTCGAAAATTCTTTCTTTGGGTACGATTTACCCCTCAACATCGGCCATAAACTGCGTCCTTGCACTCCAAGAGGTATATCTGCGCCAATTGCTGTACAAATAGTAGGAAATACATCAGCAATAGAAACATGTGCATCCATAGGAGAATTTTGCGGATGAATGTTATATCCTGCCCAAATCATCGGAATACGGGTCAAACATTCAGGCACTCCTGCACCTTTACGAATCAAACCATACTCCCCACAATAATCCCCATGGTCTGACAGGATTACAAAAATTGTATTTTCATAAAGTCCGGCTGCTTTGAATCCTTCAATCAGACGTTTGGTCTGATCATCTATCAAGCGAAGCATTCCCAAATAATTTCCACGCAAACGAGGAAGATCTTTCGCCAGGTTCGGGCAGGCTGTATCTTCCAACTCTGCCAAAATCTCATACTTATTTCCTTTTTTAGGTAAATCTTTCCGGCTAGTCAAAGTTGCCGGTATCTTTTCCGGAGAAAACATCGAAAAATAAGGTTCTGATATCTGATACGGATTATGCGGTTCAGGCATTGAAACCCACATAAAGAATGCAGAACCTTTTTGCTGTTTCGCCCAAGCTAAGGCTTTAGTGACAATCTTCACCGGATTCTGTGCTTCTGCCGGAAAAGGAGTAGGTTCTAAATATTGTCCTCTCGCTTTATTATTCAAGAAATATGCAAAATCCTTATCCTCCTGTGTATCCCGACGATTCTTTCCCCAATGAAAATATTCCTCACAATAATCAAAATCTTTCCCTTTCACATGTGCATGATTCTTTCCCACTAATGCCGTCTTATATCCTTGTTCTTTAAACACTTCGAGCATATCTTTCTTATAATACATATCGGGAGTATTATGGTTAGTACGGACATGCGTAGCAGTCGGATAACGTCCTGTAAACATAGAACAACGGGCAGGCATACTAGCAGGAGCTACCGTATACGCTTTATCAAACCATACATTGCTCAATGCCAAAGAATCGGCAAAAGGAGTCACGGCCATCGGAAAACCTTCGCGACCACACAAATCAGCTCGCTGTTGGTCGGTCATGATGATAACAACATTGGGTTTGGGTGTTTGTGCCGACATTGGGATGATATTTATCATACCGGAAACAGCAGAAATTGAAACTAAAACTTTTGTATTCATATAATAAATTCTTTAATCGTTCACGCCCAAAGTTCGACAATTCATTTGACAAACTACGAAAATAGCTGTTCAATAAAGGACAAAAAATGACAAATAGTCCCGTTACAAACCCACGATATGCTCATTGACCACGATCAATAGTTATGCACAGGCAATTACCAATATTGGCTAAAAAAGTTCAAGGCCGCCTGATAGAAAGCCTTTGTATCTCTTTGCTCTTTATATAGGCTCTCCAATACTTCTTCATATCTAACCGGATCAATCTTGTTTTGGATAGATTTCCATAGCCCGATGTTCACATCAACTTGTTCAATGCCTCGTCTCAAATTAGATTTGAACTCCTCACGCAATGACTTGCCAGATTTCATCTTATGTGACCATGGTACGTTGTGGAAACAAAGCAAGTAAAGTTCGGGGCATTGTGATAAACTGTTGAATATTTCTTTGTTGTGTTCAAAGTACTGAGATACATAATTCGTTCCTTTTGTGGTACGATCAGTACCAATAGACTCTTTGTTCACATACCACTCTTTATTCGCACGCTGTTCGAATCCCGCTGTATAATGATCTTCCCGCTTTACAGTAAATCCCAAACTGTAAGGGGCATGAGCGCAAACAAAACTTTCCCATGTAGGCATCATCATTTGCCGGATGACTTCCAGCGTTGTCTCATCACAATTCCAAGTAGATTTTATCCAATCGGATGTAATGCTTTCGGTCGATTCTTTTGGGTTCCATGCCAGACGTCCGAAAGCATACCAATTGGCTTGGGCAAAGTGATGAGCAGTCCAGTTGCGCGAACGACCGATATTGCCTACTCCTGCCATGCCAAGCATGTGTGACGGGAAAGTCTTTCCGGTGATAATATTCGATACAGTACTTCCCTTTCCGTTACAATATGTATCGAAATCGAGGAAGGTTTTCCTCCACATGGGCAACAGATACACCAAGCTGACGGAGCGTCCCAAATACTCTTGCGTAATCTGGAGTTCGGGGAACAAAGGAGTATGACGCATCGCTCCGAACAACGGTTGAGCCGGTTCGCTAGGTTGAAAATCAAGTGTTCCGTTTTTGGTTTGCAACACTACGTTCTCATCAAATTGTCCGTCCAAAGGTTGAAATTCCTTATAAGAACGTTTCATTCTATCCTTATCAATCTCAGGATTGTAGACAAAGGTGCGCCACAGCACAATGCCTCCATGAGGTTTAAGTGCACGGGCTAACATATTAGCACCATCCACATGGCTGCGATGATAATCTTGCGGTCCTGCCATACCTTCGGAGTTGGCCTTTACTAGAAAACCTCCAAAATCTGGTATTAGACTGTATATTTCGTTAACTTTATCCGTCCACCACTTTTGCACTTCAGGATTAAGAGGATCGGCTGTATCTAGATGTCCAATTCCAACACCTCCCCATTGTTTTCCCGCATCTTTGGTCATAGAAGGTTTCACAGGAGCGGCAAAATTGGGTGCAAGATACACCTTGATGTGATACTTACGGAAGACGTCAGCTAATGCGGCAACCTTCTCCAAATAGTCGTGCCTTAATATGAGCGGGTCGGCATTGACATTGTTCAAAATCACGGCGTTGATTCCGATAGACGCTTCCGCACGTGCGTAGTCAATGTATCGAGGTTCGATTTTCTCCGGTAAATCGTCCCATGCCCATAATCCTTTTCCGGCATAACCGCGCTCTACGGTTCCCCCCAGATTTGCCCAATGATTAATCATACGGAAATCCAACGCAGGAATTTCTTTAATGTTCAACTGTTCAAGCGAATACCCACATTGTATCAGTCGAATCAGGTGGAACGTACCATAAAGAAATCCTGCATCGGAATAAGCTTGGAGTGTTATCCTCTTTTTACCACTCCGGATGATATATCCTTCTTTCCCAAGCCCTTTATCTTTACAGAAGCTCATATGAATACCAGCCCCTTCATTCAGAACAAATGTTGGAGTAACTGACAGTAACGACCTCAAGGCACGAACCAGTTCTTCTTTTATTACTTCATCATACCGGCTTCCAGCCAAACGAATCCGACTACCATACCGAATCGCGGATTGTTTCGACCCAGACTCAGGAATAGATTTGTAATTCAACCAAAGCTCATATCCCGTATCTACGGTAGGTAACGTTTGTTTCTGACCATAAAGATGAGTCATACAACAATAAAAAAAGAACAAAATAATGCTAAAACAACGAGGACAGTGATTCATAAATTTCTATTTTATTTATGTTGAAAGACAAAAATAGTTTTATTTTTCCAAAGCAGACATCATTCGGGCAATTCCTTCCATCAAAGATGCTCCACTAGCTTGAGCACCCATAGAAGCAATATCAGTAGAAGGAAACACCTCCCCCCAATAATAATTACAATACATAGCCGGATACTCTCTTCTATCTAGATTCTTCCACAATGCTTCCGCATTATCCTGTAAAAAGAGAGCAATACGCTTTTTAGTAGAATCAGAAGCATCATTATCCAAAGCCAGATTTACCGCATAAGGAACAAAGACTGCTTTAAATATACTTTGATCCATATTTTCACCTTCATTTCTTAATATCCAGCTCGACAAACAGCGTTCACAGGTCATCGTATAATTTATTACCAATTCAGCATTTCTCATATATTGCCGTTCTTCTGTAATATGATATAATTGCCTACACGCCTCACCAAATGTTCCCTGTGTATAAGTCAGAGGAGGATTTTCCACCCGACCATCACTTTCCAACAAATTATCCACAACATATTTATATAACGTTTTTGCATCTTCCAAATAATTCTCTTCTCCGAACTTCTTATACAACTTGGCTGCAACCAAACAACCAGGAGCATTTGTACAAGCGTTCCGGCTTTTATCAGTACTCTTCCAAGGCAACCCCGTACCTTTAGCATCTGTCCATGCCCTAACTATGATATGTGAATCATAAATTTTTTTTGCCATATCAATATAAGTAGCATCGCCAGTAGCTTCAGACAAATGTATCAATGTGAGACAAATCCAACACATATCATCCGTAAAAGGATTCAAGAATCCGGTTTCATCACTGGCACTATGATGATAATTATTAGCTTTATTCTCAAACCACAGTTTGAAATAGCCCTCATATACATCAGCCAGTTCCGGATTCCTCTCTTTGATACGTTCATAAGAATACACCACGACATCCATAGCATGTGCCTGCTGCCAATAAATATTATAGGACCCCCCAATCACATCTTTCGGCGATTTCCAGAAAGTACCTTTTTCTTTATTCATAAACTGATTTATCAGCACAAAAGTACAACTATCGGCAGTAGCATCCCAATCAACTACAGGATCAGTCTTTACGGATTCGACCACATGCAATTTCTGCCATTCGGTTTCTGTACTACAACCTAACCATATAAAAGAAATACATAATATAAGAAATATGTGTTTTTTCATTGTCGCAAAGCATTATAATTCTACCATTCTTCATCTATCACCATGTTTCTACACGTAAGTCATAAAGCGGATCCTGACGTAATACCAGCTTTTCAACTACCTGATAGTATTTTCCACTCTTTTCATACGTATACTCCAAATCGAATTGAGGAGCACGCGTTCCAGCATTAGCCACATAGTCATAATCACCTTCAGTTTTGTAACTGCCGGATGCATTACTTATTGCAGCCTTACCATCGACTCCCGTAATAGTCACATTTTTGTCAGCATCCATGGTTAGTGTTATGCTACCAACCGATTCTTTTTCATTACCTAGACCCGGACATACAACAACACGCGGAGCCATACTGGAGAAAACGACAGTGCTACAATTAATAATATCATGCGTATCACCATAACTGACTGGTTCGGTTTGAGCAACTCCCGAAGCATCTACTTCAGTAACCTTTCCCATACGATAATAAGTTCCTGCATAACTACTGATATATTTGATTACAGCAACTGTAGTTTCAGCACCTTCACGCACCCTCCCCAAAGAATTATCAGTCATACGAAATGGCAATACATAATGTTCTTTCAGAGCAAGAGGATCATTATAAAAAGCTTCTGTAAAATCAATACGAACATCCGCCACTGGAAGATTTGACTTTCTGACCCGGAAATATTCCGGATCAGAAAGCGTATAATAATTATTCGGAAGCAATACTTTACCACTTCCTTCCACTAAAGCAGGATCAATAACGAATTTAGCCCAGTCTGCCATATCCACCTCACGCTTACCACCAATTGACACACCTATATAAATCGGCATATCTCTATCAGCAATAACTGTACGCAATGGTTTTGCAACAGCAAATCCCATATTTGGATTCTCATAATCGCTTACATAATCATCATAACAAGAAGACAAGCCTAATAAAACAGCAATAAATAACAGAATATTTAAAGTTTTCATGATCGTATTTTTTAATTTATTATTTCCCCCAACCTTTATTGTTAATAAGATCAGGATTCTTCTGCATTTCGTCATATGGTAACGGAAGATAGTAATAACGAATGTCATTGAGTGGACGTGTTTCTATCGGCACGACCTCAAAATCATCATCCCCATCTGTCCCACGAGTCACCTTCATTCCGGAAATCGTTTCGTCAAGTGGCAATAACCAACGACGCAAATCCCAGAAACGTTGATTCTCGAAAGCAAACTCGATACGCCGTTCATTCTGAATCAGTTTACGGAAGCTCTCTGGAGTAGTTGCTACCTCATCAAGATAGGTTGTGTTAGTTATTCCTCCTGATTTTTCACGAATGGTACGAATTACATCATACGCTGACATCGAACAACCCGGACCGGTAACTTTAGGTCCCCATGCCTCATTAGATGCTTCAGCGAAGTTGAACCAAACTTCTCCTTTACGCAACATCGGATAATAGTGACGAGAGTTCTGCACTTCAAGAGGCTTTAGAAAATTTGCCAAGTCTGTATTGACAAATTTAGCCAAATAATATCCAGAGCGGCTTGCTTTTTCGTTAAAAGAATCAGAGTCTTTACCACCTGGCGACACGTCAATATATGAATCATTAGCACCAAATTTCCGTCCTTGATAATAAAGATTCACATTAAAGCGGTTGTCACGTTCACAGGTATAAGGATTATCCTTATCATATAAAGAACGAATATCATTGATCGGAAACCCATTCTTTGCAGGAAATGCTTCCGCAAGGTTATGAGACGGAACGGTTTGCGCATTACCATAATAGAATGGAGGATAGTGGCGCTCCTCAATTCCATGTGTTTTACCGACAAAAGTGCGGAAAAGAAACTCTGCAGATTGTGCATCCCCACCGTCATACAATTCTTTCGGTTTGAGAGCCGCATAAGTAGCCATACCCGACATCTGAAGTACTTCATATGCATAAAGTGCTGCCCGTTCCCATTTTGCCTGATAAGCAACCTGATCCACAACGGTATAATCTCCCATTCCATTCAATCGCACAATATGATCCGGCTGATATGCAGGACTCGCCGCATACAACAAGACACGAGCCTTCAATGCTGCCGCTGCAAGACCAGATGCCCTACCCAAAAGACTTTCACCTAAAATAGCATCACTGCCTGAATAAGTCAAAGGTAATAATGACATAGCCGTTTCACAATCGTCCGCAATCTGCTTTACACATTCTTCATACGTATTACGTCTGAAATTCTCCGGATGTGCAGATTCTTCTGGTGTAATAAAACGAGTTACAATCGGATAGCCAAGCACAGAACCGTCATCAGTTTTCCCTCCATACATTTGCAGTAATTGAAAACCACACCAAGCACGTAAAAAAATAGCCTCCCCTTCAAGACGTTGTTTAATTCTCTTGTCATTATCTTCGTTTGTCATGCTATAACAAACATCATTAGTCAGTCCTTTATCAAGAAATGTGTGTATTTTCTGGAACCTATTGTAACAACCGCTCCAAATACCCAATGGATTGGTCGAATAACTGAACCCACCCTGTCCAGCACGATAGACACTTGAACTATTATTACGAGTCATAGCATTGTCAGTAGCAGCATCCAAGAAATTACCATCCCAGGCGTCAGGTCCAGTCATCACATCATTATAAACGGAGAGCAATACACCCTGCGCCATCGAAGCATTTGTCCAGGTATCATCTTCCGACCACTGGTTTGTCAGTTTGGTATCGAGCATATCACTGCAAGAGGATACGATGCCCGACAATAAAGTCGCGATAAATACATATTTTATAAATTTCATAATCATCATAAGTTTAGAAATTGATAGATAATCCACCTGTTATTGTGCGATAGGTCGGATAATTAGTAACACCGGACAATATCCGTTCAGGATCCAGATCTTTGATACCTGAAAGCACAAAAAGATTTGTTCCCCGAACAAAGAATTTGTAGTTCTTACCTATTCCTTTACCGGATTTGTTGGTCAACGTATAACTCAATTCTATATTCTTCAAACGGAAGAAAGAACCGTTCTCTGCCCAAAAGCTGGAATCACGTTGATTATTTTCTGCAGATTTTGTTGTCAAACGTGGTTGCGTACCTTCAGGATTGTTCGCAGGATGATAACGATCGGCAGCGAGCACAGAATAACCGTTAAGCCCAGAATTCCAATAATAAGAACTAGTGCACATTTTAGTAATCCCCGCTGTAGCTGTACCCAAAACATAAAGACCTATACCTTTATAGTTTAAAGCAACATCAATACCCATTGTTGTAGTAGGAAAGCTCTGACCAATACTTTTCTTATCATTATCATCAATCATTTTATCATCATTCAAATCCGCATAAGCAATATCACCTACCTGATAACTACCAAAAATCTGTTTCGGATGGCCTTCAAGCGCAACATCCTTACCGAACAGTCCTTGTGCCTCCCAGCCAAAAATAGTGCTGGTAGGACGTCCTATTGCTTTACGATACTCTTCAATATCGCCAAATTCACTACTTTTGCGTAGCTTGTTTTTTGTATACGTAACATTAAATCCTACATTGTATGTAAAATCTCGTCCTATCTTATCATTCCAATTTATATAAGCATCAAACCCCTGATTAAGAACCTCACCAATATTTTCATAAGGAACGAAGTCTCCTCCTACAGCCGCATACTTTGCATTATTAACGCCAATAATATTTTTACGTAACTCATGGAAATAATTGATCTCGGCAGAAAGACGATTGCCAAAGAATACCCCTTCAACACCTACATTCAATTCATTAGAATATTCCCAATCAAGATCCGGATTTCCCCAACGGGCAAGGTTGGTCACATTTCCACCGATAGTCGGTCTGAATTCGACCTTATCTCCCTTCGTCCAGTTCGTTCTATAAAAGAAAAAACCTGTATTTCCAGCATACCCCAGATGACCATAACTAGCCTTCAGCTTCAAAAAGTTCACATTCTTTGCATCTTTAAGAAAGGCTTCATTAGAAAGTAACCATGCTGCGCCAATAGCACGCGAAAAGAAATACTGATTTCCCTGCTCAAACTTGTTACTTCCTATCGCTGAAAGTGTTCCTTCAACCATATAGCGTTTATCGTAATTATAATTGCCACGGAATGTAAAATTGGCATCTTTCAAATCCTGTGAATCACCTGTAGCTTCCTCCTGCGTATAGCGGAAAGCGGCATTAGCTGAAACCCCATGAACTCCAAAACTATTTTCATACCCTACATTGGCACGCCAACCAAAATAACGATAGGTATTATCAGATACAATAGATTGCTTCTTTGGTAAGTCCAGTTTTTTACGTTCGGTAAATCGAAGCACTTCATCCCCGTTATCATCTAAATAACGATCGATAGAATAGGTAGGATAAGCATTCCGCAATTCCTGTCGCATATAGCTATAATTATCAAAAGTCATATAAGCATCAGCAGTCAGTCCTTTTACAAACTCATTAAGATCAAACTTTAATCCGAGATTAGTCTGGCTGTTTACATATCGTTCTGAAGTATTACCTCCATAAGCCATATCAGAATAAAGATTGTTTGATTTACGTGAACTCGCTCCAAATATTAAGGAACTCTCATCCGTCGCAATACCATCATTACCATGAATATCACTCGGAGAAATAACAAAGGGATATTCATTGGGACGAAGAGTCGAAATTTCACCAAATAATCCGGCACCATCTTTTGCTCCCCAATCTTTCTTCTCAACGCGAGCTGCCACATCTGCTGCAACTGAAAGGAAATCCGTAATATGAATATCCAAATTACCACGAGCGTTTATCCTATTCAGGTCAGAACGGTCTCCTACCTTCTCCAACCCGGCACTTCCTGTATAGCCGACAGTTACAGCATACGTAGCTTTTTTATTACCGCCATTCAATTCCAATGTAGCTTTACGGAACGTATTTTGACTACGCAAGAATTCCTTGTAATAGTCTACATTCGGATAAAGCAAATCATTTACTCCCGATGAGTTACGATATCCTTTCAAATCATTCTCTGTATAAAAAGGAGACATACCATCATTTTCACGTGCCTCATTAAACAGTTTAGCATAATTATAAGCATCCATATATTCAGGCAGACGTGTCGTTGGTTGTACACCATATTCTACTCCAAAGCGAATGATACGTTTATGCGCTTCACCACGTTTTGTGCGCACTAATATCACCCCGTTCGTAGCTTGTGCACCATACAAAATCTTAGCTGGAGCATCTTTCAAAATCTCTATGGATTCAATCTCTTCGGGCAAAATATCATCAATCGGGCGTTCAATACCATCTATTATAACAATAGCATTATTAGTTCCGTTATTATGTTGCCCGCGAATATAAAGCGTTGAATTATCATAGCCAATGCCACCTGTTCCGGCAATAGCGATCAATCCGGCAGCCTGTCCCTGCAACGTATTAGATAACTGCAACTCGGGCATCGTTTTTAAACGGTCAATATACACATGCCCAATGGCAGCGGTTAAGTCAGACTGGTAAGTTTTTCCACCGTCTCCACGCTCATACCTGTCACGTTCTGTAGAGTACAATCCTTCCAGTTCCAGCTCTATTACACTCGGGCATCCACCTTCCTGTAAGTTTATCACCGCATCCTTATATCCGGGAGCCTCTATTAAAAGGATTCCGTTTGCTTTCGTCTTAAGAGTAAAATCACCATTTATATCTGTGTAATGCGTAATTGCTCCGCCACCACTCATCACTGTGACATCACTCAATGGTTTTCCTTCAGTATCAGTAATCCGGGCTTTCACTTCAATCACCGGAACCTTTTTCTTGTTATTCTTACTCTGGGCTTTCGCGTTTGCTGTAACTCCCATCAAAAAGAGTGATGTGAGTAATCCCATGAACAATATACGATATCTGTTTTTCATAAATATCAATAATTAAATAATTACCAACCTGGATTCTGTTGCAAATTGCGAAGTGCATTTACATCATGCTGTGGCAAAGGATACCAGTAATTGCGCATATTCGAGAATCCACGAATTTCTTTGGTCATATCAAATTTCTCGTAACTGAAACTCGCTGGACGAGTTTTGTCACCATAAGAACCTACCGGGTGAAATTTCACTCCTTTGAGCGGAGATGCCTCTTTAAACAATTCATGCATAATCATCCAACGACGTACATCCCACCAACGATGATGCTCAAACATCAATTCTACACCACGCTCACGACGATATGCTTCACGGAATTTATCCGGATCATTCACAATATCCAAGGGTAAATCCGTAACGTCCATACGATTCCGAACTAAATTAATAGCTTCTTCAGCTGTCATTCCACATTCTTCTACGGTAGCTGTAGCACTTCCGGTAGCCTCAAATGACGCTTCGGCAAAATCCAGATAAAGTTGAGTAGCACGAATAAACACAGTTTGGGCACAAAATCTCAACCACTTGTCATTCCCGCTAGGGAAATGCTGACCATGGGCGTCTTCCCATAAGAACTTGCGACACATAAAACCTGATATCTCACGTCCGCTCGAATGTTTGGATGACAAAAAGTCATTATAAGGTTTAGATCCCACCCACAAACGTATGTAATATGGGTCTCCGTTTTGATAGGTTCCCCATTGATCTCCAGGAATCAGAATATTATTATAAAACCGAGGATCACGTTTAGTGAAAGCATGCTCTGAGTCAAATTGATAACCAGAACGTGAATCATCTATCGGATAATATTGTCCATCATCTCCTTGACGCTCGTACATATTAACAGCATTCAATGTAGGACATGACATTGCAAATGCTTCCGAACCGGTACCGGTTGCCAATTCCGGATAAAGCCAAAATGCACGTAGTGTTTTACCACGATCGGTGGTACCTTTAATATTACGCCGTGCCCAAATATGCTCCGGTTGTTTGAGTTGAGTATCTGAAAACCAAAAGATATTTTTATATTCTTCTTTTGTCTCCATACGAACTCCTGTCAGGCTTTCATTGTTCTTCATATAAGTGATAGCTGCCCAAGCTGCTTGCGCAGCCATTTTCGCTCTTTCCTTATCATACCCTTTAACTTCAACCGTATTAAGATCATTCTGCATCAAAGGACTGGCATCATAAAGCAATGCCATTTCTTTAAAAGCCATGGCTGCTAATTTTGTAGGTCGCCCATACTGTATATCTTCCCAAGTATCAGGCAGCATGTGAATAGCCTGTTCAATATCCCCAAGCATCCATTCAGAACTTTCATGATAAGTAACTCTAGGAATATCATCATCACCGCCTTCAAAAACACGGTCAATAAGCGGCATACCACCATATCGTTTTATCACCTGAAAATAAAACCATGCACGATAAAAATAGGCCTGTCCCAAAATTTCCTTACGTTGATCTTCCGTCAAAGGCACCTTGTCAATATTTGCAATGACACGATTTACAATACGCAGTGCAGGATAGGCTTTTCCTATCGGTGTCTTATCGCCATTACCTATTTCTGTTACATTTTCAGCCTGCCCATTCAACAGCCATGATCCAGAAAAGAACTTGGCAAAAACCGTATTATTGAATGTCGTAGCCATTTCATCTGCCATTACGCCGACGTAAGTACGTCCGTAACTACCACCATCGGCACTTTCGAACCAATTATAATTATCCAGTTTAGGATATACCTTATCCAAGAATCCACGAATCGACTCATAGCTGGCATAAATTGCCGTTTCTTCAAGACCACCAGCATCCTCCCGTTTGTCAAGGAAGTCTTCACATCCTATAGTCAGAAAAAGCATGAGTCCGGCGAATATGTATATGCATTTTTTCTTCATAATACTCATTATTATTTGCTGTTATTAAAATGAGAGTCTTATACCCGACGTTACCGAACGTAGGATTGGATAACCCGTTTGATTTCCTTCTGGATCAATACGATTATCTCCTCCCCAAAAAGTCAATAGATTATTTCCAGTCACGTAAACCTGCAAATCAGACATACGTACCGATTCGAGCCAACGCTTCGGCAACTTATAACTAATCTCCAAATTCTTCAGGCGTAAATAAGAAAAATTTTGATAACGATATGTACTCTCCGTACCATTAAAATTACCATCATTCTTCAAATGCAGAACAGGAGCCATAATACCACTTTGATTGGCAGTTTCTGGTGTCCATGCACCCAACACACCAGGCTGTGCATTAATCTTTGAATCTTTAAATGAAGCAAAATACACATTATCTACCAATTTATATACACCCGTTGGAGCATATATCATCGCACTAAAGCCAAGTCCTTTCCATTCAAATCCCAATTGAAGACTATAAGTATGCAATGGATAGTTAAGTTCCGATACAGCAACTTTATCCGAACCGTTCAAAACGCCATTCGCATCAAAATCGATATAGACCAAATCGCCAGGAGTCACTTGCCCGGGAGCCACAGAGTTTATCGAACCACTTTGGGCATAATTAAAAACATCATCAATTGTTCCATAATTGCCAATAGCTAAATAACGTATCTGATGTCCGATAGGCTTACCCGCCTTTTTCAGATGCTCCGGTGATCTAAAAGGATCATCTTGAAATACAATGCGATTTTCACTGGAAGCCAAGGTAAAACCAGCATGGTAACGAAAATCTTTTCCAATTTTATCTTGCCAACGTAATTCCAGCTCAAATCCGTGATTTTTGGTTCTACCCATATTCAATGCATTAAACTTGGCACCTGCAATTGATGAAGTTGTATTGGGGGTCATCAGAATGTCCTTACGATTTTCATCAAATAAATCGAGGTTTATTGCTAATTTATCCCAAAGACCAACCTCAATACCCAAATTTTGCTTAGTTGATTTTTCCCATGTAGACCCCAAATTGGCGATTGACCCCTCTGTATAAAGAGGTCCCCAATCGTGTGATTGAGTATTACCCAATGTTATGCTACCATCAGAAGTAAATGTCTGAATATAATTCCAACGGCTAGCACCAGCATCAGAACCGACTTTTCCCCATGAATAACGGAGCTTAAAATTAGTTAGCACTTTACTAATATTATTTTTCTTTATAAACGGCTCTTCAGAAAGACGCCATCCTAACGAGAAAGAAGGAAACAATCCAAAACGCTGTCCGCGAGCAAACTTTTCAGAGCCAGTATAGGAAATATTCACCTCTCCCAAATAACGTTCCTTCCAGTTATATGTTGCACGTCCCACCCAGTCTTCATTATAACTTGGAAAACGAACTGTATTGTCTACCTTTTCATCATAAATCTGACGGTTGAACAAAGCAAGCACACCGACATTATGTTCGTTGAACGAACGGTTGTATGAAATAGAAAATTCATAATAAAAACGACGTGTATACGCATCCAACCGATCATAAAATTCCGCACCGGGAGGTAATGGCACTGATTCGTCAGTAGGTAGACGTTTATTTTCAATCATCGGATAGGAGATGGAACCATCCGGATTTATAATCGGATTCGCATAATCATACACACGATGATAGCGGATGATTGATTTCAAGGCTTGATCGGCACTGCCTGCACCACGGTTAATATTCGTAGATGTAGTCGATGATGAAGAATAAGAGAATTTTCCTCCCACCTTCAAGCCCGGAGTGATAAAATCAAGCTTTTGTTCAAGCGAAGCATCATACCACCCCTGAAACGTTTTACGAAGATTCGCACCTGCCATATTCATGTTGGCAACTGGATTCTTTTCCTCATCATCCCCCCAATATCCATCAGAATATTTAACAGGATGATCACTCGTAGACTCCGTAAGAATACGATTAAATGGATTATCATTATCAAGCGACTTATTACGATAAGCCATTTTTCCGGCAATGTTAATAGACAGTTTCGTTGACGAGGTAATGTTGAAATCAAAATTAGAACGCCAATTATAACGTTTGTAAGTATGACGTGGGTCAAAATAATCGTTCTCTTCCAAATTATAAATATCCCCATCACCTTGATAACCTACTGAAGCAAAATATTTCATATAATCCGTACCACCACGAATATTGACATTATAATTTTGCGTATATCCGGTACCGACCAACTCATCCCACCAATTCACATATGGGAATACATCATTATATGCTCCATAATTTCCTTCAGAATAAGCGCGTTCCCAAGCTTCTATTGTAGAAAGCGGTATCAACTTATCCCAACTGCCATCATTTGCCAACCCACGATTATATGCCTTCATAGCAGTCACGTGATCAGCCAATTTCATACTCGTAGTAGGAGTTTTGAAAGTAACATTAGCCGAGAAATTAATCTTTGGTGAACTATCTGTCCCCCTTTTGGTAGTAATAAGAATCACACCATTACCTCCACGCACACCATATACCGCTGTCGCAGAAGCATCCTTTAATACAGAGATGGTTTCAATCTCATTCATGTCGATGTCATTCATGTTTCGCTCGATTCCATCCACCAAAACCAGCGGATCGGTATTTCCCCAAGTGCTTTTACCACGAATATACATGGTAACATTGTTATCCCCCGGTTTTCCTGTAGAATTAATAGCTACAACGCCATTCAGCTTTCCCTGAAGAGCTTCCGAAACAGAATTTACACTACCGGATTTCATCAATTCCCCTCCATCCGCTTGGGTAATAGATCCAACGCTTGTTACTTTCTTCTGAACACCGTAGCCCACTACGACTACTTCTTCAAGCACACTCGCATCTTCTTCCATCTGAAAAACTGTTTTCTTTACTGCCTCTTCAGCTTTGATTTCAATGGGCTTATAACCCACATACGAGAATTGAATAACAGAATTGGCTTTGACAACCAGTTGAAATCCTCCATCGAAGTCTGAGATCGTTCCTGTAGTGGTTCCCTTTATCTGGATATTAACACCGATAAGGGTTTCCCCACTTTTCGCATCCACAATCCGTCCTTTGAGAGTTTTTGGCCATCCTTCGTCGGCACGACTGATTTGTACCGAAAAGAGCAAGAAAACCAACATCAGCAGACGAAAAAACTTCACGCTAAAGTCTATATTTCCCATAAATTAGATTCAATTTGGTAATTAATATAAAACGTTATTAAATTTCTTTACGTAGTTTATGTAACAGCTTGAGTTTGGCTGGAATATTAAATTTGCCACCCGTCGAGTCACCAGCATACCAAGTTGAGAACACTCCATCCTGAGTATCATATAGTGCATCACGCGCCTCTTCCAGTCGTCGAATAGCAATATCCAAATTTTCCGCACGTTTGCCACTTTCTTTTTCTTTATAAGCAGAAACAAAATGATACAGTGAATGACTCAATGCCGCCATATAATGACAAGGAGCAGCCAAATTATCCCTAAAGAAATGTTGGTCTTGTTTTGGCAAACGTTTTAAAAGATTCTCACAACGTTGAGAGACCTCCTCAAAACGCACAGCAGTCTTTTTCATACCTACAATCAATGAATCAACTTGATTATTACCATCAATACGGAATGAGCGTCCGGGAACCCGTTCGAATCCTATGTCATAGAGCGGATTCAGAGAAAAATCGCTAAAGCGTTTACCTATCTGATCGAAAACGCGGGAATAACGCAAATCCTGGAATATAAACTGACGTTCCATCCCCGGAAACTCTGAAGGCTTCTGCTGCCAATAAGCATAGTAATAATCATGATAAAGTTTGGCAGCCTCTGCCGCATGTTCCTTTCCAAAATATTGAGTACAGAAATCAATCAGGAATGAATCTGTATTATACGCCTTCATATCCCACATCATACGGGCATTGGCCGACATTTCCATGACAAACTCTCTTAAGTTGCCAGCATTAACCACCGAGAAAGTCAGCGGACCGCGTGTATTCACATAGCGATAATTAGCTTCCATCTTCCAAGGACCTTCTGCGGGAGCCAAATGGGCACCGGTCGAAGTAAATTGGAGATTCATATAATAACCCAGCTTCACTTGCTTCGTTGTATCGAATGAGACCAAATCATCATAAGGATAGTGATCTCTACGCCCTGCCACAAAAGTCCAAAGCATATTTTTTCCTGTTGGAGGTTGCAAATAACCTTTAGCCAACAAATCAGAAAGTTCATCATAGAAAGTCATGCGTACGAAAGGGTCTTCCTCACCGGTCGCTTTCTTTATCATAGCTAACTGTATACGGATCATACGGTTAATAATATCTGCACGTTCCTTATCATCTTTCGGTGCATCAGAGAAAGCTGCCCAAAAAGGTTGGTCATTTACACCACGAAAAGCAATCTGCCACAAGTTTTCCTGTTTGTCGCGACATACTGTTTCTATACTATATTGCCAAAATTCAATCAAGGCTTTCTCATTTGACAAAAGTAATTCCGGTGGTTCAATTCCTCGCACTTTTCGCCAATATCCCGCCCAATTCATCAGATTATTATTGCAAGCAACATGATGGTGAGAAGTTAGTACAAGTCCATATTTGCGTAATAAAGCAGCCTGACTATTCAGTTTATAATCAGGATAAGTGACCGTTGCCTCTAATTCTACCGTATTAAGTTTTAAACGAAGCATTGTCTCAAGCCATAACTCATTATTTTCTTTTGACAACCGTCTCCAAGGATTAAATAAATCAGTATCATTAGGAAACCATGCACGATATCTGACTTGTGGTGACTTCTTAAAATAGTCAAAACTTGATTTTATCTCTATCTGTTTTTTATATTGGGGTTCCCAAGAGGAAAAATACCACAAGGGAGGCACTCCCAAAAACAACTCACTAAAAGAATAAATAGCATAAATAGCTCCACGCATATCCTTTCCATGAAGATAAACACGTTTTTCTTCCGGACTACAATAAACTCTGTGAGATTCAAAGCCATCCAAAGAACGGATAAATCGCGACTGAAACAAAGGGCTATCCACTTCTTCATTTATAATAACAATATCAATTTGCTGTGTGTCATTAGTATTCTGAAAGATTTCAGGTTTATAACGCATTACCTTTTCAAAATCTTCAGATAAAGTTTTTGCTGCCAATTTTACTGGCTCCATTTCGTTCTTGGATAGTAGAATCTTGAAATTTCCTTTCTGCAGCTTTAAAGAGGAATTTGTAGCTATTGCCAAAGACGGGATGGAAACCCCAAATAAAGCAATTAGATGTAATAAGAATAATCTGCTGTAGTTCTTCATACTTTTCACGGTTCTTTGTTAATTTAAGCCATTTACATTCTTCGTTAGTCGAAGCATAGGCAAAATTAGAAGTTAGCTACCGAAAAGTATAAGGTTACACCCGCTGTATAATAAAAATATAGGGTTTTATAACCTATATATTACTATCAATCATTTATTTAGCGATCAATAGCAAGAGCTAAAATATAGGGATTCACACATCCTTATACAACCCTAAAGACCTATTTTTCTGACATCTTTTTCAAAATTTGCAGGATCAACTGCTTTATTTCGAGTGCGAACTCTATAATTATAAACTGTATTCACCGAATACCCCAAAATCTCCGAGATCTGTTCAGATTCAGTAATTCCCAACCGGATCAAAGCAAAAATACGCAAGGTAGAATTTAATGCACCTTTATTTTCCAGAACAAATTTATCATCCGGTTGAAGCAATGAATTGAAACTCTCGACAAATGTCGGGAATAGAGACAAAAATGTCCGGTCAAAATCGGCAAATACACTTTTCCTGTTAAAATCCGAATTCAGATTATGAATCATCGAAGAAAGAGAGGCATACTGCTTGTTTTCCAGTTTCTGTTGCCCTACCAATACAAAATTATCAAGTTGGTTGACTAGTTTAAAAGTAGCATCTAGATAGTGTCCTATATATGAGTTCTTGATCCGGTTTGCTTCTGACAATTTTAGATTCAACTTTTCCAACAGTTGGCGAGAACGGCGCAAGTACTTCATCTGTACTAGAATATAAATGATGGCCACTATCAATATAATCGCAAAAATAGAAGTCAAGATAAGACTATTCTGAAAAGTCTGCCGCTTAACTTGCTCTATATCAAGTTTTTCCCCAACAAACACAGGTAGTAATGTTCCTATAACATTTATTCTGTGACGTGTTCCATAAAAAGCCGCATCCTCAAAAGCCTCATTTATATATTCGGAAGTAAGATTCACATCATTTTTATAGTAATATAACATAGTGGCCAATCCTCTCATAGATACGGATTCTTTTGTGGCGCTACGGATATCATTTACAGCCGCCTTCACATAGTAGTAAATAGCCTCATCATTCAGTTTCAGTTTACGGTTGACATACGCCATCGTGGACAAAAGAACAGAGAGTGTTTCCGTATCAGTAGTATCACATAGTTCCAAAGCTCGTTGATAAAGCTGTTTTGACTGAGCTAACTTATTTTCTTTCAGGGCTACTTTTCCTCTTACATAATAGATTGTTGAGGAATCGGAGAGATAAGGCAAACTTTCCGTCAAAAGTTCATTCCCTATTTGGTTATACCTGGATGAAAACACATTGTCCTTAGCATAATCTGACAAATCGTGGTAAACACGTCCAAAGCTAATATAATAGTCTGACAAAACCTTTGCAGGCAGTACTTCTTTATCAATTCGAATAGAGGAAAGCGAATCGATAGCTTCTTTAAAAAAGCCTCCTCGCGCTAAAATATATCCCAATCGGGTTCTGGCATCTACTCTATATGCAGAGCTATCTATATCATTAGCTATCCTGCACAACTGGGTAGCATAATGAAAGGCCGAATCAAAAGAATATAACTTAAATTCATTGTACAAATCTACATTGACCTGAAACTTTTCTTCACATGTCATCCTATTCGAATTAGTATTCAGGAAGTTCCGGATAGAATCTATATCATTCAATTTCATTTGATTATACACATCTTTCTGTTGCAAAGCGAGTGACATTTGTTTAGCAACTTCCTCTCTATATTGAAATGGCTTTCCACCTGTGCAACCCATATAAAATATAGAAATAATAAAGAATATTATCCAAAAGTCCCAAACGTATTTTTGTCTATGTTCCTGCATAAATATCAAATAAGAATAGATTAACGATCATCGGTCATACAAAAATATATAAAATCTCATATAAAAGAAACTTTTAAGACTATTATATTTTTGTATCCTGATATTACATTACAAAGATGTACATAATTTCCAATATCGCATGAAACTAACGGTCCAATAAAGAATAAAAATTAGTCAATAGTCCATTTTATTAGTAAAAAAGCTCTTTATTTGGTCAAAAAGAAGAGAATTTATTGTTTTTTGAACGGCAAATTTCCTTTATTCTCTTTTAATTCCCCTTTCTTTGCAATATCCTTTTAAAGAATTTATATCTAATAACTAACTATATTTTTATACCATGAACATGAAAAAGAATTTTCTAACAATGCTGCTTGCATTGGCTTTATGCGGTTCGACTTTTGCTCAATGGAAACCTGCCGGTGACAAAATCAAAACATCGTGGGGAGAACAGCTTGACCCTAAAAACGTATTGCCGGAATATCCGCGTCCTATCATGGAACGTAGTGACTGGAAAAACTTGAACGGGCTTTGGAAATATGCAATCACAAAGAAAGGTGATCCTACGCCTGCTGCTTACCAAGGCGATATTCTTGTTCCTTTTGCCGTAGAATCGTCTTTATCAGGCGTAGGTAAAATGATAAACGAGAAAGAGGAGTTGTGGTACCAACGTACTTTCGACGTTCCTTCTGCCTGGCGTGGTAAACAAATCCTGTTGCATTTCGGAGCAGTAGACTGGAAAGCAGAAGTTTGGGTGAATGATGTAAAAGTAGGCGAACACACAGGCGGATTTACTCCTTTCTATTTCGATATTACTTCTGTACTTAATAAAGGAAATAATGACCTGGTAGTAAAAGTATGGGACCCTTCAGATCGTGGCGAACAACCCAGAGGAAAGCAAATAGCAAATCCTCATGGCATTTGGTACACTCCGGTTACAGGTATCTGGCAAACAGTGTGGTTGGAACCGGTTGCAACACAATACATCACCAATCTGAAAACTACTCCTGATATTGACAATAATTCTGTTAAAGTAGAAGTTGCTGCCAATACGACTTCCGCAGATAAAGTGGAAGTAAAAGTATTCGATGGCAAGAACCTTGTAGCCAAAGGTGCAGCGTTGAACGGAGTACCCGTTGAACTGGCAATGCCTGCCAATGCCAAACTGTGGTCTCCTGACTCTCCTTTCCTCTACAATATGGAAGTGACTCTGTATAAAGACGGAAAAGCAATAGACCAGGTAAAGAGTTATACGGCTATGCGTAAATATTCTATCCGCAAGGGTCAGAATGGCATCACTCGCCTGCAATTGAACAACAAAGACTATTTCCAGTTCGGTCCGCTCGACCAGGGATGGTGGCCTGACGGTTTGTATACTGCACCGACAGACGAAGCATTAGTTTATGACTTGAAGAAGACGAAAGACTTCGGCTACAACATGGTACGTAAGCACGTCAAAGTAGAACCTGCACGCTGGTACACTCATTGCGACCAATTAGGATTGATCGTATGGCAGGATATGCCGAACGGTGGTCCTAGTCCACAGTGGCAGGCACGCAATTATTTCAACGGTACAGAAGTGATTCGTTCTGCTGCTTCCGAAGCTAACTACCGCAAAGAGTGGAAAGAAATCATCGACTGTCTGTATTCTTATCCGAGTATCGCCGTATGGGTTCCTTTCAATGAAGCATGGGGACAATTCAAGACTCCGGAAATCGTAGCATGGACCAAAGAATACGATCCTAGTCGCCTGGTGAATCCTGCCAGTGGTGGTAATCACTATACTTGTGGCGATATTCTCGACCTTCACCACTATCCGGGCCCGAACATGTTCCTTTACGATCCGAGACGTGCTACCGTATTGGGTGAATATGGAGGTATCGGCTTGGTAGTAGAAGGAAACACTTGGGTGAATGACAAGAAAAACTGGGGTTATGTAAAGTTCAATACATCGGACGAAGTAACGAACGAATACATTAAATATGGCAAACATCTGTTGGAATTGATCCGGAAAGGATTCTCTGCTGCCGTATATACCCAGACAACAGACGTAGAAGGTGAAATCAACGGTCTGATGACTTATGACCGTAAAGTTATCAAGATGAATGAAGCTAAAGTCAGAGAAATCAACCAACAGATCTGTAACTCTCTGAATAAATAATAAATAGAATAATACTCTTTTCCTTGTTGAATACCAGGACAGCACCTTTGAATTTTAAATTCAAGGTGCTGTATTTTCATTTATAATAAGAAAGCTCTCCCATTATCATCAGTCAGAGAGCAATGTTTCATTTAAAGGAGATTTTTATGAACAGCAAACATATCTTCTTATCCACCTTAGTCGGTCCCTTAGTAATTCCGTCACTCAATGCAGCCGAAACCAACAGACCCAACATACTATTTGTCATTTCTGACGACCAGTCTTACCCGCACGCATCGGCTTACGGATCACCCATAGCTAAAACACCGGCATTTGATTTTGTAGCCCGTAACGGCTGGTTATTCAACAATGCGTTCGTTACTTCTCCGGGAAGCAGTCCTTCGCGAGCTTCTATCTTAACCGGACTTTATCCCTGGCAAATAGCAGAAGCAGGCACTCATGCTTCCTCCTTCCCTGCCGAATATAAATGCTTTCCTGATATTTTGGCGGAAGCAGGTTATCATGTTGGCTGCACAGGGAAAGGATGGGGCCCCGGCGACTGGAAAATATCGGGACGAAAGCATAACCCTGCAGGTCCGGAATACAATAAAAGACACATTCAACCTCCTTTCAAAGGAGTGTCCAATACCGATTATTATCAAAACTTTAAAGAATTTCTCCACGCCAGAAAGGAGAAACAGCCTTTCTATTTCTGGGTCGGTTCACGTGAACCGCATCGTCCTTATGAAAAGGATAGCTGGAAAAAAGCCAATAGAAAACTGGCCGATGCAAAAGTTCCTTCTTTTCTTCCCGATAAGGAGGCCATAAAAGGAGATTTATTAGACTATGGAACGGAAATAGAATGGTATGACAGCCAATTATCCCGTATCCTTGACACATTGAAAGAAGAGGGCGAATTAGAGAATACCCTGATTATTGTCATGGCAGACAATGGAATGCCTTTCCCCGCAGCCAAAGCAACTTGTTTTGAATATGGTATCCATATTCCAATGGCTATATGCTGGATAGGTAAGATTAACGAAGGAGGTATCAGCGATGAATTTGTAAGTGGTGTCGATCTGGCCCCAACGATCCTTGATGCAGTCGGTATACCAAATAAAGGGCAAATGATAGGTATCAGCCTACTACCCTATCTTCAGAAAAAGAGAAAAGACACAGGAAGAACGATGGTTTTTGCAGGAAGAGAACGTCATGCTTCTGCGCGATATAATAATTGGGGATATCCGAGCCGTGCATTAAGAACAAAAGATTTTCTTTATATCAGAAACTTCCGTCCGGAGAGATGGCCTGCAGGTGACCCTTGCGCTATTGATAAAAAAGGGAAACTAGAAGCAATGCATAGTGCTTATTACGACATAGACCAATGTCCGGCATGGGACTTCATTGTCAGCAACAGAGATGACAGAGAAATATATCCTTATTTTCTGAAAGCAGCAGGGAAACGACCTTATGAAGAATTGTATAATGTATCTACCGATCCCGGTTGCCTTCATAATTTAGTTGGAAATGGTAAATGCACTGAAAAGCTAAATAATCTCCGTAAAGAAATGGACAAATTACTTAAAAAGACCAAAGATACACGCTACTTAGATGATCCGACTCAAGATGACATCTGGGAAACTTATCCGCGTTTGAGTGGAGCAATGCGTACCTTCCCAGCACCTTTGCTCACTGACTAACATCATTCAGGCACGAATTACACGGATTAATAGGGACAAGTTTATTCTCTTTCCGTAAGATCCGTGTAATCCATGCCTACTAGTAAAAAAGTATACAGTATATTATATTCCCTCCTCTTCCTGCATGAAGATCTTTACCTGATTCCAACTATTCTTCGTATCATTCGATACTTTTTCACCAGGAGTAGAACGGCCATTCTCTACATATTGCTTCATAGCCCGTTTCATTTCTTTCACCTCATTTTCGTAACGCTTATCACCGATAATGTTTTCTTTTTCCGAAGGATCTTTCACGATATCAAACAATTGCATCGGAGGGAACTTCGCCACATCAGAAGGTTTGACAGGATAAGAAAAGCCACCCGAACCTCCGTAGAACACCAATTTCAGTTGGGAAGTACGCAAAGACAAATACCCCTCTCCCGCTTCGTGCACCAAGTCTTTACGCGCAGAAGCACCTTTCTTACTCAATATCGGCCACATACTGTAACTGTCAACAGCTTCTTCTGTCTCCAAATTGTGGTTAAGCATTTGGGCAAAAGTGGCATAAAAGTCTATCAATGAGACCAAAGAGTTGTTTGTCTCTTTCCCATATTTTCCTTTCCAGGAAACAATAAGGGGAATTCTGTGTCCGCCTTCGTAAATATCGCTTTTGTAGCCTCTGTAGATGTAACTAGGAAAATGTCCTTTCTTTTCCATATCTTTCACGCCGATATAACCGGCACACCCATTATCCGAAGCAAAGACAATGATGGTATTATCCAGTTGCTTGTTCTTCTTCAATGTTTTTACGATTTGGCGCACCATGTCGTCTATCATAACTACGAAATCGCCATAAGGACCGATACTGGTTTTGCCCTGAAACTCTTTCGAAGGCAATATAGGGGTGTGAGGAGCAGTAATAGGCAAATATAAGAAAAACGGCTTCTTGCTGCCTTTTTGTTCATTGATATAGTTCAGGCTATGACGAATGATGTTGGGAAAACATTCTTCCGGCTTGAAATCGGCTCCTGCCATTCCTCCGTGCATCAGTAATGCCAGATTCTTTTTCTGGGGTTCTATCACATGATCGGGGATAGAGGTGGCTTTGTTATTTTCTACATAAACATAGGGAGAAATATCCAATGACGCCGGTATGCCGAAATAGTAATCAAATCCCCTGTCGGTGGGTCCGTTCTTGATCGGAAGCGAGAAATCTATATCTTTCATACTTCTGCCATTGTTCGTATATCCCCAATCCCAGCCTAAATGCCATTTACCGATACAAGCGGTATTATAGCCATTCGCAGAAAACATTTGCGCGATGGTACGACGTTCAGGATCAATCATTGCAGGCGAATCGCCATCAAGACCACCTCGTTTCAGCTTGGTTCGCCACGGATACCTTCCGGTCAGAAGAGAATATCTGGAAGGAGTGGATAAAGCGGAAGAAGCATGGGCATCCGTAAAGGCAATCCCGTGCTCGGCCAGTTTGTCAATGTTAGGAGTATGGATTTTAGATTCGGGATTAAAGGCCGAGATGTCTCCATAACCCAAATCATCCGCCAATATAAATACGATATTGGGCGTTTGCGCTTTTACAGCAGCAACTGTAAGAAGTGCAGAGGAGATTGTGATTAGTTTATTCATATATTGAATGTATTAAAGCTATAGTTTGTGTATGATATAACCTATCTCTTCATGTTTTCCAACCGACATGCCCGGATTATCTGACTGACATCTCAATCGTTCCACTCCAGTAGACAAGTCCTTTCACTCCAGTGAACGAATTTATGCACCCTAGTGAACAGCCCTCGTCACTCTAGTGGAACGATGGAGATGCTCTATCAATAACTGGACGATAACGAATGAAAAACATGCCGGCATAGGGTTGTTTGAATGATAAGTACCTTTCATCTGTTTTCAATGTAAATAAGATCAGCAACCATCGTCTATGCAATCATCATGAGAAATGTATGAGAAATGCAGGATGAATACAGGGCAGATGTATGAGAAATCATTGAAAAACGAATGAGAAATAGCCGTTTTTCGTTAAAATATCTGTAAAAAGTATGAGAAATGCCTGTATAGAAAGCATTTCTCATACTATATATTACTGATTATAAACTCATTATCTGGATTTTATGAGAAATGAGAAATAAAAAAGATAAATCTCTTTCAGAGAGCAACAAGCGGTAGCATTACGAATATTATACATTGGTTGCTTTCTTCTGCCTATTCTTAGGAGCACGCGGCCGGTCTTTATCAGCTCCGGTATCATTTTGCTGCTTCATCCATTTTTGCAGTTCCATCGTCAGTTCTGCCTTCTTCTTACTATATTTCTTCACATCCGCCAGATTATTCATTTCGAACGGATCTTTCTTGATATCATATAGTTCGAACTCGGGACGATTCTTATAGCGATTCATGATTTTATGTGCCTGATCCGTGTCCTGTGCTTTCCACGAGAGATACCATTCTGCCTTTTCAATATGCTTTTCTACGTATGTTTCCTTCGGAGTCAAGTTCCAGATTAGACGATAGCGTCCGTCTGAAATAGAACGGATTGGATATGCCGGACCTTCCGGAACATTGTTGTGAACATGATAAGCATACTTATGGTGTGTCTTTGTTTTCCCTTGAAATACATCTACCAGACTCTTTCCATCTATTACGTCAGGCACCTTTCCGCCTGCAACATCGATAAATGTAGGAAGAAGGTCTTCATATTGCACAATAGCGGAAGTCTCCGTACCGGGTTTAATGACACCCGGCCAGGAAGCCACCATCGCCGACTTGACACCGGCACTCCAATTAGTCCATTTGGCTCCGGCAAATTGCGTACCTTGCTCGGATATGAAAATGACAAGAGTGTTCTGCAACAGATTCTTTTCTTTCAGAATCTGCATAGCATCCCCCACCTGTTGATCGAGCAGGCCGACTTCCGCCAAATATCTGGCATAGTATTCACGCGTCACTTCCGTGTCGATAAACTGTGGCGGCAACTGAAGTTTCTTCCGGTCGAAGACGGAAGCGTCACCACCTGTCCAGGGAGCATGCGAATTAATAGAAGCCAAGACAAGACAGAAAGGTTGGGAAGCATCACGTTCCATAAACCTCTCGATACCTTTGGTATGATAGTCAGTGTTTGGGCTTGTACATCCTTTGGGGAATCCCGGTACATCTTCGAACGGGAAGTTAGCCAAAGGTTTGATATGCCACTTCCCGGCCAATCCAACCCGATAACCCAGATTTCCCAGATAAGTGGGAAGAGATTTTACATCGGCATTGACCGAGCTATGGTTGGCGTAACCGCCATGATGCATCGGATACATACCTGTATAAACACAATGCCGGGTAGGCGTACTCATCGAAACAGAATTATACGCACTGTTGAACTTTATCCCCTGTCGAGCCAATGCATCTATATGGGGAGTCTTGTTGTTGACCGCTCCGAAACAGCCTATATCGTAATAGGAGCAGTCATCGGCTATGATTAATAATATATTAGGCTTTGAAGGAGTTTGGGCAAACCCGTTTCCTATCGCCAATCCGCCTAGGAGGCATAAACTAATCATTGATTTTTCCATCTTGTATTATTTTCAATTCATAGGGTTAACAGATTCAACGTACTACTTTCCATTCTTTAGGAGCTTTGAATCCGTCACGACCTTTACCGTAAGGTACTTCCGGTATACAAGGAGTGATCGTGTCATATTTCAGGGCAACCTCATACAAAGCTTTCACAATTTTCTCGTTTCCTGCGCTGGCATTTTTCTTTTCGTAAGGATCTGTTTTATAATCAACCAGGAAGTCCTGTTTCAAATCCAGTCCCGGTTTCATACCTTTTCTTATCAGTTTATAGTCTTTATTGACTACTGCTCCGTGTCCCAGATAAAAATCGCGGTCGATACAGGTCTTTTTACCGTTTAATACAGGGAGGATGCTGATGCCGTCATATTCACGTTTCGGACGGCTGTGATCTCCTACCAAATCTTTCAATGTGGGAACAAGATCAACAAAACCTGTCACTTGTGAGCTCAAGTTCTTATATTGTTTCTCTGCTTTCTTCCAATAAAGAACAGCAGGTGCATGTACCCCTCCATCCCACTCGTCGAATTTATGTCCACGCAAAGGTCCTGATGAAGATCCCGGAACACCGGCAGTGCCGTTATCACTAAAGAAGATAAAGAAAGTGTTGTCCATAATTCCTTTCTTCTTCAAGGCATCTACAATAGCACCGATTCCCCTGTCCATACAGGAAACCATTGCACTGTAAGTCGCTTTTTTCTGTTCTTTCGGTGTCAGGCTGTCGAAATTGTCAGTATAGAGTTTTATATCTTTTTCCTGTGCCTGCAAAGGTGTATGAGGTGCATTATAGGCCACATACAACATAAACGGACCTTCTTTCTCGTATGCATCGATACAGCGGATGGCTTCTTTGGTTATCAATTCGGTAGAATATCCTTTGTCGTGGCAGGTTTCCCAGTCGTTGTGCCAGTCCAGTTCACCTTCACGCGTCAGGTCGAAATAATCTATCGCACCGTTCAGATGACCATAGAAATGCGAAAAGCCCCTATTCATCGGATAATGCACTTTCTTGGTATGTCCCAGATGCCATTTACCAATAATAGCTCTGTTCTTATATCCGTTACGTGCCAGCATATCGGCCATCGTTTCTTCATTCTCATCCAGTCCGTCCTCACGCCAGGGCGGAATAACAGCCGAACGGACACCAAACCGGTTCGGGTAACGTCCCGTCATCAGCCCCGCACGGGTAGGCGTACTGATGGGAGAAGTGTAAAAGCGTTCGAGTTCCACTCCTTCGCCCACCAGAGCATCCAAACAGGGAGTCTTGATTTCACTACCATGAAACCCTACATCTCCCCAACCTAAATCGTCGGCCAATACAATCACAATATTAGGACGCTCTGTCTGCGCATGAAGAAATGCCGGAAGCAGAGTACATCCACAAAGCAAACCAAAAAATTCTTTTTTCATGATATACGATTTATAAATAACATTCTGTGTTTCATTCGTTTTGATGTGTGACGGCTTATTTTCTCTTTCCCGGCATGTGTTCGAAGGCACGCATCTCGGTAGGTTGTCCTTCGTCTCCACAATCCTTCATCCAGCGTTTCAACTCTTTATCCAAGCGGCTGATGGTAGAAGCTTGTTTCGCGTCCTCCGCCAGATTCTTCATACAATACGGGTCGTTCTTCACATCATACAATTCGATAGCCGGACGATGCTGGTATTTAGTCGTCATCGCTTTTGCATGACTATCCGTTTCCGCCAGACTTTTCCACTCTTTAAACAAAGGAGATTTTGTTTCAACATTCTGGAAAGTAGCTTCCGGGGTGAGATTGACAATATATCTGTATCGGCCGTCGTATACCGAACGGATGCCATAATAAGGAGATCCGGCATTGATGCCTCTCGTGGTCTGAAGGGAGAAAGAATATTTCTTGTGTGCTTTCTTCTTGCCTGTCAATACCGGTTTAAAGCTTTCGCCATCTACTTTTGCCTGCGGCTTTCCTCCTATTATATCGACAAAAGTAGGGACAATATCTACGTATTCTACCAACGCGTCACTTACGCTTCCCGGCTTAACCACTCCCGGCCAACGAACGATACAGGCAGAGTGTACCCCCGCATCATAGCAAGTCCATTTGGCAAAAGGCAGGCTGTTGCCTTGTTCGCTCAAATATACGACAACAGATTTATCCGTCATTTTTTCCTGATCCAGGATAGAAAGGACATTACCAAATTCCTGATCCATATAATTGATCTCTGCCAGATAATGGGTAAACAACTCGCGAGTCTGGGGAATATCTACATACATAGGAGGCAGTGTCAGTTTGTCCGCATTAAATTGAGAGGCATCGCCTTTATTCCAAGGAGTATGCGGTTGATTGGAGGCTACAAACAGACAGAAAGGTTCGCCTTTCGCCTTGCAATCGGAAATAAATTTCTGAATTGCTTCAAAATTCAAGTCCCCACCTTTCAAAGGAGGTACATAAAGGTCGAAAGGAAATACTGATTTCGGGGCAATATGCGATTTCCCGATCAACGCGACTTTATAACCCAACGGTTGCAGATGATGTACAACGCTCAATGTTCCTTCATTGGCACAAGTATGATTGGGGTAAGCTCCGCTGCGTACAGGCCACAAACCGGTATATAGATTGTGCCGGGTAGGCGACGACATCGGAACGGCCTGATAGGCTTGTGTGAAACGTACTCCCTGTGTGGCAAAGCGGTCGATATTCGGAGTTTTCGAATCAACACTGCCATAACAGCCCAAGTCATAATGAGAACAATCGTCGGCTATGAACAATAGGAAGTTCGGTTTTTCCGTTTGCTGGGCGAAAGACAGGCTGGTAGCTCCCAAGGCTACGGATGCACTTACTAGTAATTTATTCATTTTGTGTTCCTCCTTTATTTATTTCTTCGGATGTTTAGGTAATACAAAGTTTGAATTCGCCCATTTCTCCCATTCGCCCACTAATTTTGTAAGCACTTCAGGGTGCTGTTCTGCCAGATTGTTACGTTCGGTACGGTCTTTAACCACATCGTACAATTCCCACTCTTTTCCTTTTTCGTCGCGGATTGCTTTCCAGTTTCCCCAGCGGATCGCTCTATTGTTCTGATGTTCCCAATACATATATTCATGGATAGAGTCTGCTTTCTTTTGAATAGCAGGGAAAAGGCTACTGCCTACCAATGGATATATTTTGTTTCCGCCGTGATAAGTTTCCGGATAGGCGACTCCTGTTGCTTCCAGGATGGTCGGCATAATGTCCGGCAGATAACCGGGAACACGACACCATTCACCTTTCTTATTCTTCAGATTGCTTTTCCACGACACGATGAGAGGGGTAGAAATACCTCCTTCATAAGAACGGCATTTGTATTTACGGAACGGAGTATTGGAAACCTGTGCCCATGCTCTTCCATAAGAAGGGAACACGCTACAAGCCGGATTGTTGATTTCAGACACTTTCCCGCCTCCCAATTCAGCGTATGGCTCGGCACAAGCACCGTTATCGGACAAGAACATGACAAGCGTGTTATCCAACTTACGATTCTTCTTCAGGTAGTCCAGCAGTTTTCCTACATTATAATCTACACAATGCACCTGCGCTGCATAAACGGCCATCCGGTAGGCTACTTCATCTTTTTCCTTCTCTGTCAGCTCGTCCCATTTCCGATTTTCCCATTCGGCGAACTCTGTATTCGAGTCGATAATTCCCAACTTAGCCATCCGCTTCCGTCTTGCTTCACGAATTTCATCCCATCCTTTCTCACGATAGATCTTCGTGAATTTTTGAATGTCTTCTTCTTTTGCCTGCAACGGCCAGTGAGGAGCGTTAAATGCCAGATATAGGAAGAAAGGTTTATCATCTTTCTGCTCATCAACAAAGCGAATCGCGTAATCGGTAAATGCATCTGTTGTATAATAAGGTGCTTCCGGCTCCGGAAGTTTTGTATTGTCAAGGGTCAAGCCGCGTCCTCCCGATGGACGGAGATAGCTGCAAGCTCCTGCCAAAATTCCGTAGAAGCGTTCAAATCCCCGTTGTAAGGGCCACTTTTCTTCTCCATGCATTCCCAGATGCCATTTACCTGCCATATAGGTATGGTAGCCGCCTTCTTTCAGAACTTCGGCTATTGTGACACAATTGCGGTTGAGGAATCCTTTGTATCCGGGTACACCCCAATCATTCGGACTCTTCTGGCCGGGATTTTTAAACGGGTCTTCGGACATCTGACCGATACCTGCCTGATGTTGATATAGCCCTGTCATTAAACTGGCCCGGGCGGGGCAAGAACGTGAAGTGTTGTAGAATTGTGTGAAACGTACTCCTTTGGATGCCAACGCATCAATATTAGGGGTCAGTATTTCTCCACCGTAGCAGCCAATATCGGAATAACCCATATCATCTACCATAATCAGTACGACATTCGGCTTCTCTTGTGCCGAACAAAACGATGCCATCAGTAAGGGGGCAGTCATTAAGAAATTCTTCTTTACCATAGTATTATCAATTATCTGGAAAACAAAAGTAGAGAAGTTTATGGAAAAGGAAGGAAAAATGCTAATCAATAAAGAACAAAATCAGGTATATCCACAAAAAAGAGACATAATTACCCAACCGCCATTTATTTTAACAATGAGCAATTTTTGTCCTTTATTGAACAGATAGTTTCCTATTCTAAAGTTAAATCCGCCTATCTTTGTAGAAAATCAACACGTTGAAGATATCACTCAGAAACGCAAAACTAAAAAGTAACAAAATGAGAAAAACACATCTTGTTTTGGTCGGTTTATTGTTATCCATCACATTAAACGCAACCAATGATATTCCCCGTCCGGAATATCCTCGTCCGCAGTTCGAAAGAGCCGAATGGATCAATTTAAACGGTACATGGAACTATGAGTTCGATTTTTCCAATTCAGGAAAAAACCGGAAGTTGACAACTGCAAAGCAGTTAGGCAACACCATCACTGTTCCTTTTTGTCCCGAGAGTAAACTGTCGGGAGTAAATTACACCGATTTCATCGAACAAATGTGGTATCAACGTTCCATATCCATACCCGAAAATTGGAAAGGGAAAAAAATACTACTGAATTTTGGCGCTGTAGATTATCATGCAGAAATATACATTGATGGGAATTACCTCGGCAATCATGATGGCGGCAGTTCTTCCTTCTCCCTGGATATCACTCCGGCCGTACAACCGGGAAACACGCACAACTTGGTTGTTTTCGTTGCTGATAAGACCCGTTCGGGAGTGCAAGCAGTAGGAAAACAATCGACCCAGTATCATTCATACGGTTGTTTTTACACCCGTGTCACCGGTATTTGGCAGACGGTATGGATGGAAGCGGTTTCTCCGTATGGTTTAAGGTCTGCCCGAACGTATCCGGACATCGACCAACAACAACTAATCATCGTACCGGAATTTTATCGTTCTTCGAACAATGAGACACTGGAGATTACGTTATATGACAATAATCGCCAGGTAAGTCGCAAAGTCGTGAAATGCAATAATGGCTCCAGTATTATTCTACCTGTTAAGAAGATGAAGCTTTGGAGCCCGGAAAGCCCTTATTTATATGATATAACCTACCGCATCAAAAATGTAAGTGGAGAGATTATTGACGAGGTAAAATCATACGTGGGTATGCGCAAAATACATACTTCCGACGGACAGATTTACCTGAATAACGAGCCTTACTTTCAACGGCTTGTATTAAACCAAGGCTACTACCCAGAGGGTATCTGGACTGCTCCAACTGACGAAGCATTAAAAAATGATATTCAGCTAAGCAAGGATGCCGGATTCAACGGTGCCCGTCTTCATCAAAAAGTATTTGAAGAAAGATTCCATTACTGGGCCGACAAACTGGGATTTATCACTTGGGGAGAATCTGCCAACTGGGGAATGAACAACGAGGAAGAAAAAGCAGCCCGCTATTTTCTTTCCGAATGGTCAGAAATACTCATGCGCGACTGTAATCATCCATCGATCATTGCATGGGTTCCCTTCAATCAGCCACTCGAAAATCCGTATACTCTTATATCCGGTAAGATGCCGCGTCTAATCATCGACACATACCGCCTGACCAAGGCCATTGACCCGACACGATTAGTCAATGGTATTGCCGGCGACATCCATTTCCTTACTGATATCTGGGGAGACCGCGATTACGAGTCCGATATTACGCATTTCGCAGAATCTTTAAAGCCCAACAAAAAGCAAGCATTCTACAATCATCAACCATTCTTCATCGGAGAGTTTGGCGGAATGCTCTGGACCGGTCCTAAAAAAGACAAGGATTCATGGGGATATGGTAAGACAATTATTAACGAAGAAGGATTCTACAAACGATTGGAAGAACTTATGAACGCAATAGCCAATGCTAAAGAAGTCACTGGCTTCTGCTATACACAACTGACAGATATCGAACAAGAGAAAAATGGTATCTACTATTACGACCGTACCCCTAAGCTGGATATGCAGCGAATTAAAAGTATCTTTGAGAAAATCCCAAGTAATAGGTCTTTAAAAATTGAAGAGTAGTCTATTATGATAGAAAAGCGAATCTTAGTAATATCTCTGTTTTGTACTCTCCTGACAACATATATGTCAGGAGAAGTACCTCCTGCTAAAGCAATATTTGCACAATACATGAACCAAGCCCAGACATTCGCCAACAACTATCCACGGGAGAAAGCTTATTTGCATTTCGACAATACGAGTTATTACGTCGGTGACACTATTTGGTTCAAGGCTTATGTCACTCTCGCCGAACAACAGATTTTCAGTCAGATCAGCCGCCCCCTGTATGTGGAACTGGTGGATCAGACAGGACATATAGCAGATAAACAAATCATCAAACTGACGCAGGGAGAAGGGAACGGACAATTCGTTCTTCCCCGTTCCATGTTATCCGGCTATTATGAGGTACGTGCCTATACCCGCTGGATGCTTGCTTTCAACGAACCGCAGTATTTCTCGCGTACTTTCCCTATTTATCAACTGGCGAATAGTGATAAGCTGGAACGTAGTATCACGACTTACGAACTTAGTCCGTCGATGGAAAACCGTCCGTCAGAAACAAAGGAGAAGTTGAGTGTGCGTTTTTTCCCCGAAGGAGGGCAATTAGTAGAAGGAGTGACTTCACAAGTGGCTTTCAAGGCGGAGAGTAAAGATGAAGGGAATATAGAATTGTCGGGAACGATCTATACCAAAGAAGGAGCAGAAATCACTTCTTTCGAGACTTTACACGATGGAATGGGGCATTTTGAATATACGCCTTCTGCACAACCGGCTGTTGCCAAAGTCGATTTTCAAGGAAAGAAATATGAATTTACCCTTCCACAGGCGTTGCCTAACGGGTATGTGTTGAGTACTGTCAACAATGCCGGTGCCCTTTTGGTGAAAGTATCCTGCAATGCCGCTACTCCTCAAGATACATTGGCTGTATTTATCAGTCATCAGGGGCGGCCGTATGTTCATCAACTGATTAGTTGCCGGGCGGACGCACCACAGGAGTTCATTCTGCCTACCCGCAAACTACCGGCAGGCGTACTGCAAGTCAGCCTCATCAACCGAGCTGGTAATACGTTATGCGAGCGTTTTGTCTTTTCCAATCCACGTGCTCCTCTACAACTATCTGCAGAGGGCCTGAAAGAGGTGTATACTCCCTACGCTCCTATTCGTTGTGAGTTACAGGTAAAGAATGCCAAAGGAGAACCGGTATCGGGAGATGTATCGGTCAGTATCCGGGATGCCGTCCGGTCAGATTATCTGGAGTATGATAACAACATCTTCACTGATTTGCTATTAACATCTGATTTAAAAGGATATATCCATCAGCCCGGTTATTATTTTGCATCCCCGTCTCCCCGGAAGCAAACGGAACTGGATATATTATTAATGGTGCATGGATGGCGTAAATATGACATGAGCCAAGCCATTTCTACTGCTCCTTTCATTCCTTTGCAGTTACCGGAAGCTCAATTAGTGTTGAACGGACAGGTTAAATCAACGATCCTCAAGAATAAGCTGAAAGATATAGCGCTTAGTGTGATAGTGAAGAAAGATGACCAATTTATCACTGGAGGAACCGTGACCGATGAAAACGGTCGTTTCACCATTCCTGTAGAAGACTTTGAAGGAACCACGGAAGCGGTGATCCAAACCCGGAAAGTCGGTAAAGAACGCAACAAGGATGCATCTATCCTGATCGACCGTAATTTCTCACCTGCTCCCCGAGCCTATGGTTACAAGGAGCTTCATCCTGAATGGAAGGACTTGACCCACTGGCAACAAAAAGCCGAGAATTTTGATTCTCTATACATGGATTCTATTCGGAAAGTAGAAGGACTTTATGTATTGGATGAAGTGGAAATCAAAAGCAAACGCCGGCAAGGAAGTAATATGGCTACTAAAATCAATGAGAAAAGCATCGACGCTTATTACGATGTACGCCGCTCTGTAGATTTATTACGTGACAATGGGAAGATTGTCACAACTATTCCGGAATTAATGGAAAAGTTGAGTCCGCAATTTGATTGGGATCGTAGCAATGACAAGCTTACTTATCGGCAGAAACCGATCTGCTATATCATGGATAACCACATTTTATCCGAGACAGAAACTCAAATGATGTTGACCGAAGTGGATGGACTGGCTTCTATCATCATCAGCAAAGGAACCGGAGGCATTGATGACGACATCATTCAAAACACCAAAATGTCCGAAGTTACGGATAGTACGGGAGTGGATATCAGCAAACTGGACAAATACAGTGTTTTCTACCTGATTCCCCTACCCAGACGCGATGTATTGAACAAAAGTCAGACTGCCGTACTTGGTACCCGGCAAACAGTCATTCAGGGATATACTCATGCACTGGAATATTATTCACCTGCCTACCCGACCAAGGAATTGTATATGGATAAAGTAGACAAAAGACGGACGCTCTACTGGAATCCGTCTGTACGGACAGATGAAAATGGAAAAGCTGTGATTGAATGTTATAATAACCAATATTCCACTCCGGTGATTATTCAGGCGGAAACGATGAGTAAGGATGGACAAATAGGAAGTATGAAGTATTCTACAATCGGGCAAGCGGAGCAATAGTTCTTGTTGTAGATAACCTCATAGCAGATATTATTAATGGGGATGAAGTTATTCCTGATCTGGAATCCTTCATCCCCATTATTCTTTCAATGTTCTATTCATTCCATTTTAAATGGAATGACAGTTATTTCTTTTTCTGTCCCGGGTAAGGTTCTACCATGCAACGCTTCGCCCATGCTTCGTAGGCTTTTGACATTTCTGCCACTTTCTCCGGATATTTAGCAGCCAGATCATGTTGCTCGCTCCGGTCTTCATTCAGATTGTACAATTCCCATTGAGAGTTATTTTTCGGGCGAACCAATTTCCAGCCATCATTGGAAAGGAAAGCACGTTCGTTGAAGTGTTCAAAGCCCAGATAGTCATGTCCCTTGCGATGTCCGGTCTTGAAGATAGGAAGTAAGCTCTTTCCTTCCATTGGAAGAATATCATGTCCTTTATAGGTAGTTGGATATTCAGCATCCGCTAAATCGACACAAGTAGCCATGATGTCCATTACATGCCCTATTTCAGATGTCATGCCACCCACGTTCTTTTTAATTCCTTTCGGCCAGTGAGCAATCATCGGAGTACAGATACCTCCTTCATAAGATTTAGCTTTCCAAAAGCGGAATGGAGTATTCGCTACATTAGACCAACGGGCTCCCAATGAAGCGTATGTAGTCTGTGGCCCAGGCAATACTTGTTTATTACGCGGATAAATGATTTTCTTTCCATCACGAGTCATATCCGGACGGTCGTTCTCTCCACCAGACATGTTCTGGCAGTCTTCATTACTGCAACCATTATCAGACAAGAAAAGAATCAATGTATTATCAAGCTGTCCGGTCTTTTTCAAAGCCTCGATAATTTGTCCAATACCCTGATCTACACGGTCAATCATTGCAGCGTGAACGGCCATCGCACGGGCATCCCACTCTGCATGTGGATTGTCTTCCCATTTGTCATGAAACTGACGTTCGGACAAAAAGTTATCCATTCCCGGAAAAATACCCAACTGCTTCTGACGTTCGTAGCGGGCATTACGGATAGCTTCCCAACCTACTTTATAAGTATCCTTATATTTCTCAATATCTTCAGGAAGTGCATGCAGCGGCCAATGCGGTGCTGTATAGGCCAGATACATAAAGAATGGTTTGTCATCCTTTGCATATTCTTCTACCTCTTGCACAGCGCGGTCAGAAAGAGCTTGGGTTATATAATATCCTTTGGGTACTTCCTTTATAGGCACTTCACCTTCTACCAAGCTGAACGGATCAAAGTAATCCACCACTCCATAAATTACTCCATAGTGAGAATCAAACCCACGATTGACGGGATAATGACATAAATCAGAGAATGTATCATGGAAGACACGGTGTGCCAACCATTCGCGTTGGTCTTTACGGAGTGGAGTCTCTGCAACATGCCATTTTCCAACCATACTGGTGGTATATCCTGCTTCTTTCAACACCTCGGCAATGGTAACGGCATTGCGTGAGAGTGTTCCGCGATAGCCCGGCAAGTGAGCATCAAAGGTCATTCGTCCAATTCCCGCCTGATGCTGGTAAAGTCCCGTCAACAGGGAAGCACGAGTCGGGCAACTACGACTTGCATTATAGAAATGATTAAAGCGTACTCCTTCTTGTGCCAGTTTATCCAAATTAGGAGTATGAATCTCGCTACCATAGCATCCCAGATCGGAATAACCAAGGTCATCTGCAAGAATTACCAAGATATTAGGACGTTTGTCCGATTTCTTGCCTTTCGCCTCTGCTGCAGAATGGCCAGCAACCATCAAGGCGGTCGGTAATAGTAATAATCTAGAATTCATAAATTTAATATTGGTTTATAATTTGTTTTTCACTGTATTACTCTTTTCCTTTGTCTTTGTTTTCCGCAAACCATTTACATACTTTTTTGCTCAACTTAGCTACGACTTCCGGATGCGACTGCGCCACATCGTTCTTCTCGAATTTGTCTTTTTCAATATCGTACAGCTGTGCATCGCTTCCATCACTATTTATCAATAGCTTCCAGTTGCCACTGCGTATAGCCAGATGAGGACTTCTGTCGTTTGCATTTCCCGGTTTCTTAAAGAATTGGTTTCTACCAAAATCCCACATCAAATCCGTTTTACGTTTAGCTTTCGATTTGCCCAAAAGAACTTTATCATAATTTTGTCCGTCTCCCTGATAACCTTTCTCTGTTTCAATTCCAGCTATCGCACATAAAGAGGGATATAAATCGACTGCACACAGTACGCTCTCATTATTCACTTGTCCAGCCTTTATTTTCTTGGGGTATTTTATAAGGAACGGCATACGAATTCCACCTTCATAAAGGCTGTTCTTCGTTCCTCTTAAATAAGCAGCACGAGCGGATTGGAAACTGGGCGCCGGTCCATTATCACTAGTGAAAATCACGATTGTATTTTCCGACAATCCCAACTCATCCAATGCTTTGATAAGACGTCCGATCTGTTTGTCCATTTCAGCAAGAACAGGGATGAAGGCTTCTTCCGTATTCCAGCTTTTGTTATCCTTTTGCTTAAATTCCGGTACCCAAGGAGTATGCATATCATCCGGCCAGAGATTCAAAAAGAAAGGCTGGTCTTTATGACGTTTGACAAAGTCGATGCTCTTATTTACAAAGTACTCGGTACGTCTCCAGCGTTTTACGCTGTCTTTGGCCGACCATATCCAGTTCGTAGCAGTGATTGCCGGTTCCGGGTCCGGACTTTCATACGTCGATATATATTCGTCAAAACCATAATTTTTAATAGAAGGTGCATTGTGCACGTCGCGCCCGCCTCCCATGTGCCATTTACCTATGTGTCCGGTGGCATAACCTGCACTTTGGAAAGCACGTGCCATGGAAGGATTCTTGTCACTCAAAAAGTTACGCTGTTCACACTTTTTATTGCTGGCTTTATTATTTAAAAAGGTATTAATTCCTACTTCAATCGGGAATTTGCCTGTTGTCAATCCGCAACGTGAAGGTGAGCTGACCGGTGCGGATGAATAATACTGATTGAATAACAATCCGTCCTGCGCTATCTTATCAATATTCGGAGTAGGAACAAACTTACCTCCATAACAACCGATATCTCCGATTCCCATATCATCTACATAGATGACGACCACATTGGGTTTTGTCTCTGCCTGCATACTGGCCACGGGTAATAAAGCTCCCAACCAAGGCAAATGTTTTTTGATCTTCATAATTGTTCTGATTTAATTAACTGTACTTCTTGTCTTTTTTTGTGTGACTGACTTATATAACAAAAGTAGAGAAGTTTTTTAAGAGAAAGGGAAAAATACAAATCAATAAAGGAAAAAAACAGGTAAATAAAAAGATGGGAAAGGGCAGATTACTAGAAATAAAAAAGAATTCCCTCCTGCTGCAACAAGATGTAGAGTGCAACAGGAGGGATCTATTGGAGCTTATCAACCACTCCTATGTCATTCCGTTTGTATTACCATTCAATTTGTTGATCCTCATCTGGAATCTGAGTATTGAGATTTCGTTCAAGTAGCATTGTTCCTTTAACTTTATAAAGGACTTCTTGATTTCGAGAAGTCACATCCTTAAAATCATATTCAATAGTAAATGAAACATAGCGATGTTTCAAATAAGGGCGTGTAGCATCCATGGTCTCCGTTACACTATATGCAGGGGTACCGTATAGTTTAAATCCAATCTTTTCTTCATCATCTGCCCACATACTCAATGATTTATCCTCATTGAAGCGTATATATATTTTATAGAGTTCCCGTTCATCTCTTGATAAATCTTCGCTCATTAAACCGGCATAAAAGAAAATAGTATTATTATCTACCACATATGCTGTACGATTATTGGTTACCATCGGTTTATTATCAGTACTTCCATTTGCATTTCGAATATACACTTCCATTGTACTTGTACTATATGAACCGGAATAATCGTTAAAAGGAATTACACGCAATAATGCTTTTGCATAGTTTTTACGTGGATGACCTTGATAATTATAAGAAGCATCATCAACGATAGTTAGAGGCAACACCCATTTATCTGTCATATTGATTCCTCTCAAATCAAAATCAATATTCAACTGTTCCACACATGTCCCTGCAGGAATATGAACTATTTCCGGGAATTCATATTTATCTTCCTCCAATAGCGTATACCATAAATCTGTACGCCCACTGAAACGTTCCCTATTTAATATTTCCAAGGTATCTTCATATAATGCTACATGAACATCTATATCCTGTTCGTTCGTGGTTGATCCACTGACTATAACCGGTAACTGATAACGTACCTTTCCATCAGGGTTGTATCTCACATATATTGGAGTTACCCCATTATCTTTATCTTTTATAGGTGCTTTAAAGGAAATATATTGCCGATACTGCTCATCTTTCCACTCATCATTACAAGAAGTGATCAAGAGCAACATACATAATGCAAACCAACAATTATATATAATTTTCATACTTATATCATTTTAAAATTAATCATTGTATGTCCAACCCGGATTCTGTGTCAACAGCTTATTGCGTTTCAACTCCTCATGACTGATAGGCCAGAAATATAATTTGCGAGAAAAAGCAGTTGGAAGTTCATTGACTACAATTGGTGAATGAAACGCTGCTCTATTTTCTTCAGTCATAAGAGCATCACAACCATATATTTCCATCGACTCTTCAATCGGAGCGTCTTTCCATCTGCGGAGATCAAAATAACGATGTCCCTCTCCCATAAGCTCTATCTGTCGTTCACGTTTCAATTTCTTACGGAATACATTCCGGTCTTGATACTCTGGCAATGTATAATCGGGAACCCCTGCACGGCAACGCACAGGACGAATACCTTTTTTCATTTCATTTATGTCACGTTTGACAGAATAACTGGCAGAACCATCCCACGATGGGATGTCGTATGAGGAACCTTCTTCCAACTCATTCAAGGCTTCAGCATAAATCAATAAGATTTCAGCAAAACGAATAGCAGGTTCTGTTTTTAGTTTGACATAATCCTTGTTACCTTTTGCCTCAGAGGTATCGTCCGGATGAACAAATTTCATGATTCCAATACCAGTGCGAAGCCAAAAATTAGAGTTAGTATATCCATTACCATTACCACGATAATAAAATACCTGTTGCTCTACGGGTTTAGGGTCTTTAAGCGTTGAATTATTCAATAGAGGCCATACACAACCATTAAAAGCAACTGAAGCATAGAAGCGTGGTTCACGCCATGCATACTCTTTCCATACTCCTTTCTTTAAATAAGGGTACGTCCCCGCATTCCCTTCCTTTTCAGTTACAAAACGGTTCTCAACCTGGCAAGTGTCCAAAAAGGTCTGTCTGTCAAACTCAGAACCATTATACATATAGTAAGCATCACACATCTTTTGTGTCATACCATGTGTATTCCAGCCATTGGCACTGGTAGGCAATTGATGTAATACCATATCTGCAAGATTACGGTCACCTTGATTTTGTCCACGACTGAAAATAAGTTCAGGATTATCAAACATAGACAGAGCTCCATTAAAAACTTGTCGATAGGATTCAAAGGGGTCAATATCCCGATATCCATTTGGCCAATCTGCATTTTCAAAATCATTATCAGAATAAGGAGGAAGTGTCTTCGGATAACCTGCAGCGGCTTCATCTCTTTTCTTCACAGTGTGTAACACATAACGGTGTCCATAATTGCTTCCCGGGAGTTCCATAACGTCTCTTGCTGCTGCAGCGGCTTTGGCCCATTTGTATTCATTATATTCCTGTGCTAACAAACATCTTCCGTCATGATCTACCAAATCTGTAAATCTTTCGGTATCTTCAGGACGAGGGTTATTAATAGGACTTGCCGCGTATAATAGAACTTTTGCGCGTGCTGCTAATGCGGCTCCTCTAGTAGGACGAGAGGTATGATTCGCTCCCCTGTCCAAAGGTAAGTCCTTAGCCGCCAAGCGCATTTCTGATTCGATATATTCTACGCATTCATCATAGGAATTACGTTGGCAAGCCAAATCATCATAGCTGGCTGTATAATCGAGCCCTTCCTCCGGCAATAAAGGAACAGGACCATATTTGCGGAGCAATAACCAATAATAGTAAGCACGTACAAAACGAGCTTGTGCTTTCAGGTCAGCTCTTTCAGCTTCTGTAAACTCCATATTCATGTCGATATTTTGAATGAAAATGGATGCCTGGCGAATGCCTTTATAACTGGCTCCCCATGATTGTCGGTCTCCTTCACTATAAGTCCCTGTTTTAAAGGTGTTATAAATATCACGGTCACCAAAATAAATATCATCGGCAAAACACCACAGTATATTATCTTTGGTTCCAACATCCATATTCTCTCCTTTAAGATAGGAATAAGCATGAGCTAACCATTCTTCCGAGTATTTTTCATTAGTAAATACATCTTCCAGTGTCATACGGTCTTTAAAATTTTTATCCGAATCCAGCTGGTCTACACACGAAACGATGATTGTCCCTAACAGGGCACCTATACAAAACTTATATATCTTTTTCATTTTACACATATTGATTAGATATTAACAGTCAATCCTAAAGTCATTACCCTAGACAGTGGGTATTCCGCCCCTGTGGAACTTCCTAATTCCGGATCCCATTCTTTAAATTTAGCGAATGTCAATAAGTTGGTACCAATAAAGAATACACGTATATTATTGAACTTAATCTTATTTACAATTGATTTAGGCAATGTATACCCTACTTCTAAAGTCTTCAAACGTAAATATGAACCATTTTTTAGCCAGAAAGTGGACTTTTGTTGATTATTATCATTTCCACCATAGCTAAGTCGTGGATAAGAAGCATTCGGGTCCTCATTAGCAGGAATTCCAAGCTTAGCTGCTGTGTCTGCATCGACCCAACGATTAGCCACTAAATTTCCCAAAACATTTCCCCACTGACTATCCTTGAAGGCAAATACCGTAGATCCATTTATGAAGAATGAAGACTTTCCTGCTCCTTGAAAATGGACATTGAAGTCAAATCCTTTCCATTGTGCAGAGATACCAAATCCGTAAATCAAATTCGGCTTAGTAGTCGCGCCGATAGCTACTTTATCACCATCATTAATTACACCATCTCCATTAACATCCTTATATTTAATGTCACCCGGTTGTACTTTTCCCCACGCAGTCTGTTGAGGACTGTTACGAATATCATCATAATCTTTAAATAGACCTAATGCAATCAAACCTTTAGCTTGGTTTACACGATAACCCACTTCTGTTTGATAAGGATAAACTGTATTTTCTTCATCCTTCTCTAATATCTCATTCTTACTATAAGTAAAATTACCACGAACCGTGAGGTTCACCTTATTGATTTTTTGTTTGTAGGCAAAGTGACCATCAAAGCCTTGAGAACGTACGCTACCCACATTTGCCTTGGGGTTACTTCTCACAATTCCTACTATGCCAGGTAGATATTTACGTTCCATATAAATACCATCGCGTTGTTCGTGGAAATAGTCTACAGTGGCTGTAAACTTATCATTAAACAAAGAAAGGTCTACACCTATATCGTGCTTTGTTGCAATTTCCCAAGTAACGTTTTCAGAAGCTAATTGAGTATATGCCATACCATCATAAGAATTGCCATAACCATAATCACCCCAATTCCAACCAGGAAAGGTTACGTCCTTATCATTTTCTTTATATGACTTAGCAATTGTATATAGATAAGGAAAACGTTCACCCAATTTATCATTACCTACTTTACCATAAGAGTAACGCAGCTTGAACATATTCATCCATTCCAGATGTTTCTTAATGAATTTCTCTTCTGCAATATTCCAGGCCAGAGAAAAAGCGGGGAAGAATCCGAATCGATGTCCATCGGCAAAGTTTTCTGATCCGTTATAACCGAAGTTAAAATCTACGAAGTAACGATAATTCCAGTTATAGCTAGCACGTCCTGCCAAGCCCATATGACGTTTGGCAATGCCATTCTTTATATCTGTACCAATATCTACTGTGGTCCGATAAGCATCCTGACTATATTTTAAAGTACCACCTACGTGATGTGCTTTGAATGCACGATTGTAGTGTAAAATTGCTTCTAAGAATTCAGTCCGGTTACCTGTTGAAGTAGAACTTTGAGTCATTTTTTCTTCTGCTCGCTGTTCTTTAAAAGTAATTTCTCCATTAGTATTTCGGAAACGCTCTGCACGCCATGTTTGAGGCATCTTCTTGCGACTAATTTCATTCGTATTATTGGTATCGAAACCAAAACGTCCTTCAAAACGTAATCCTTTAGTAATAAAGTCCAGTTTCTGTTCCAAAGAAATATTGGTTTGTACCTTATTCTCCCAGATTTCAAAATATCCAGTTTGTGTTGCCAATACCCATGGATTAGAACGATCATCTTCTTTTCCAAACGCTGGTACATAACCATTGGAATACATTACTGGAATACTAATCGGGCTTTGATTTATTAATGATGCCCACACATTTCCACCTTGTCCAGGGGCATTACGTTTCTTTAAAGAACCGGAAACACCGACTTTCACAAGAGTCGTTTTTGTAATGTCAATATCGGTATTCAAACGATAATTCCATCGTTGACTACCGGGATTGGTATTATAATCTTTACGAACTGCTTCATCTGTCTTATACATACCTTCTTCACTAATGTAACTTAGTGAAACAAAGTAGCGTGCTGTACTACCACCACCATTCATGTTTACATTAGCACGATACGTCATTGCTCCATCTTTCAATAATACATCTTTCCAGTCTACATTCGGATATAAATCCGGATCAAGTCCTAAACGCAGAATTTCCAATTCGTCATTTTGATAGATTGGTTCTTGATTACGAGTAATACGTGCTTCATTCATCAGTCTAGCATGAGTGTATCCATCCACAAATTCCGGTGTGATAGTCCGTGTGTTATAAGATGTTTCCACTTTGGCACTGATATTGATTTTACCAGCTTTACCATGTTTTGTTGTAATCAATACTACACCATTAGCACCACGAGGACCGTAAATTGCTGTAGTAGAAGCATCCTTTAAAACAGTAAACGATTCAACATCCTCAATATTAATTTCATCGAGACTACGCTCAAATCCATCTACTAACACTAAAGCCGAGTTATCAGCTCCAAAAGTAGAAATACCACGAATCCAGAATTCCGAGGTGTTTTTTCCAGGCTGGCCGGATGTCTGCATAGCTAGAACACCTGCCACATTACCAGCCAAAGCATTTGAAAGATTTGCTGTCGGATTTGCTTTCAAATCGTTTACATTAACGGTAGTCACCGCTCCAGTCACAGTTAACTTCTTTTGTGCACCGGTTCCTGTAATAACGACTTCATCAAGCTCACTTGCTTCAGATTCCCTCATAATTACATCGACTACATACTGCCTTTTCACCAATACTTCCTGTTTATCAAAACCTATATATGAGAATACTAGTCTTGAAAACTCTTCAATACTAATTTTATAGCGTCCGTTAATATCCGTAATGGCTCCTAATCCAGCCTGATCTTTTACTGTTACATTGACACCGACCAGCGGCTCTTTATTGATATCCGTCACTACTCCTGTTACTTCAATTTTTTTCTGCGCAAAAGTGCTAACAGAAGCCAGTAACAGGCAAATGGTGATAAAATTCTTTATTTTCATGCGTTTTTCTTTTATTCGGTTATTGTTCTCCCTCTTCCGGTTGACTCTCTTCCGGATGTTCTTCTGTCGCTTCAGGAATCTTTTCTAATGCTATTTTTCGGATACGATGATTGTTTACATCACCCACATAAAAAGTTTCCGTATCCTCGTCATAAGCTAAAGCATAAGGATAATCAAAACGTGCTTCGTCACGCAAATGGCCGTCCACATATCCATTAGCATGTACATTCATTCCTGTACTTCCTCTTCCGGCAAAAGTAGAAACTACTCCATCCGGAGTCAATTTACGTATACAATGATTATTACGATCCGTAAAATAGAAGTCATAACAATCCTCTTTATTTGCATCCTTATACTCTTTGTTAAATACGAAGACTCCCTGTCCGGGTTTATTCAAGCGTGCTTTTGTTCCTGCCAAATCTTTATAATCCGCTTGTCCGGGTTGTCCACAAACGATATACGGAGTTGTAAGCCGCTTGTTAACTCTGTCATAATTTGAACGGAGAATATAGTGCTGATTCTGTACCATCATATAAACATAATCACCAGATGGATGAACGATAAAGTTGAATTCCCAGTTGGCATCCTGAATCGTAAACAGTTCTTCTGCATGAGCTTTATTATCATCTGCTCCCCATTGGTAAAAATCATATCTGAGCACAGCCCCTGAACCAAAGAAGTTATAGTATAATTCACCATTTTCCGGGTGTATCATTGAGTTCTGACACCCCCTACTTGTGGTCAGACGTTTTACTACAGGATTTTGAAAATCTGTAACATCAACCATATCATTGTCTTGGTTACGGATTAACATTATATTACTTGCAGCATTATCAGCTCCTTTTGAGCATGCTATAATCATAGTGTCTTTACTTAAAGTCCATGACATGCTACGCAAGCGGTCAGCTCCTTCCGAACTACCGGTTATTCCAGTGTATATTCTTTCATTTTTCAAATCCAATATACGCATCGGCTTACCATTACCATTATTTTCTGCATCCTGAGTTAAATACAGGATATCGTGATTTTTCGGGTCAAATTCGAACCATGCAGGAAAATCGATTTTACCACAGTCGCTAAAAGGGCCTTCCTTTATAATTTCTCCATTACCCTTCTCATCTACATATCCACATAAAGTTGATACGACCTTTTGTGGAACATATTTATATTTTGATGATACTATAACATCTTGTTCACCGACTTTTACTTCAATAGTTCCTTCGTAACATTGTTGCGGGGTAATACAGTACAAACTATTACCTTTCACATTAATAACTTTTGCTTCTTTCCCGCCTATTTTCACAAAGACAATAGAGGAATCAGTACCGAAATTACTACCGTAAATAATCATTCGAGTGTTTGCTCCTCCTGCTTTGGGAGCAAAATCCGTCACAGTCACCGGTTGGCTGGGATCATAAGGTTCCGCAGACACATCTTTATCATCTTTACAGCTACTGAAGCAAATCGTAAAGAGTAATAATAGAGTCATCCATTGAAATCCAATGTTCTCATGTCTCATAGTTTTACACTTCATAATACACTAGATTTAAATTATTGATTATTCTGAACTTTATCCATTAACACTTGCATCCAGTATCCTCCAATT